>Ga0265295_1007270_pt1 | contig 12868 bp, 13 predicted proteins | sample Munlansysbiofilm_FD_192503 | JGI IMG/M metagenome (GOLD analysis project Ga0265295, IMG submission 192503) | Leachate microbial communities from a municipal landfill in Southern Ontario, Canada - Methane capture system biofilm | ecosystem: Engineered > Solid waste > Landfill > Unclassified ... | reverse complement strand
TGTATATGAAATATTGATTATTATATCACTTCCATCTTAAGTGTCAAGCGCTTTTGCAAAGTTTGCACTCTGTCTGGGATTGATAATATAAGCATAGATATTATGTTCACTGCAAAACTGTTTGAGAAGAGAAGAATAGCTCCCTGTAGACTCAAAGATAAATACCAAGTTTTGATACTCTTTTTTATAGTATTTTTTCAATTTACCGTATAGACTTTTTATAGCCCTTTGCGTATTCTCTATATTTATATTCTCATCTTTGATGGGTATATAGACTTGAAGCGTTGCTTTTGAAACATCTATTCCGATATAAAATGGTACATAGAACCTCCTAATATTTAGAAGAGTTCGTTAGGGTAGAGTTCTCCTCTACCTGATTTTAGTTTCTAAACATTACTTCATTTCACAAATAAGATCTAGAATATTTCTGATCTAGTTGCCACACAAATTTACAGTTTAGCTATCTAACTCCCGATCAAACTCATATTACTTATGGTTTCGGACATGGATCGATATACTAAAACCTCGCTCTTCATTTTATTATAGCTTTTTGGCTATATGGTATTATATGAGATATGGAACGAGTTAAACTGGGGTAGCGTAGCTAAAAGCAAACGGATCATAATAATATGAAGGATCGCTCATATAAATATCACCATTATCAGTCATATAAATGTCGCCATCATCAGTCATAAACGGATCATCATGAAATACTATATCATCACTAGATGCATTTACTTCAATTGTGCCTAAATCAATTACATTATCATCATTATTGTAATCCCACGTCATACCGCCGGCAGTTATCATTGTAGCTTGGTCTATGAGTTGCGTATCAGTAAGCGTGGTGATTGGTAGCCCTGCTTACATAATCGTATATATAATAACCGGCATCTTGGCCATATTCTCCGCCAGCAAACCCAAGCCCAACAGCACCAAGCGTACCAGCACTTACAAATCCACTTGGCCCTGAATCAACAAGACCTTCGAGACCAAATAGCCATCCTCCAAAAGCTACACCTATAGCAGAGCCAATATACCCTCCGATTGTACCAGCTATCTCTCTGCCAGGATCTTCAGAAGCATAAATGCTGACGCCATCTATTGCATAACTAGGAAGTCCACATATTGTATTTACCCATTGCTTACTACTATCCGGTACAAAATCAGAAGCAGACAGCACTTCAAATCCTGTACTAAACGTATCAGCAGTGCCGCTTATTATATCCAAACCTGTAATGTTGGAGTCAGCTTTATTGGTAGCATATAGATTAATAGTATCAAGTAAACTCATACTTTTATTTTTTTTATTAAAGACCAATTCATAAATAACCATAGGCTTAAAGTTTTGGGGATGATTACAGTCCCCCAGATAACAGCAAATATGCCTATACCAAACTGAGATTGTATAAGGTTATTAACAGCAAAAAATTTATGTCTGCCATAATGACTAGAAGAATCTGATATTTCTAAGCCATTATAAAAATTATGACTACCAAAAAATATATACCAAATCACTAGCACGAGAAACATATATCCTAATATAAACATCCATTTTTTATAAAACAACGCCTCCGAAAGCCATTCTCTATTTAATATTTGTGTGTGTATTGAATAGCCAAAAAGTAGTGGTATCATTATCCACATAATGGAAAGCTCTAATGATACTATTTGCGGGATCTTACTGGCATTTGACATGACACTGATACCCGGTACCAAAGATGACATCATGCCAATTAGCCATTGACACGGTAAGCACGAAGCCACCATATTTTCAGTAAGGATTAAAGGCAAAATAAATAGTAAACCCATCACTGTATATCTAAAATAAGGAAAACGCGGTTTTACTCTTTTTTTCTCAATTTCGTTTAGCATATCAATGTACTGTTTTTTTGTGTCATTATGCATATTTATTTCTTTTTTGGGTTCATGTTGTATTACACATAACAGAAGTATAATATTTTAGATTTTAAATAATAATCATATTATGTTAATTTGGTGTTAACTTACAAAAAACACCTGTTTTTAATATAATTCCTTTTAACAAACAATCAAATTCCACATCATTTTGTACGCATATACGCTCAAAGGAACACTATATGCATTATGCTTTTCGTAACTTAATTTATTTCAAGGAGATACCATGGCAGCGTTACGACAAATTGCATTTTATGGCAAAGGCGGGATTGGCAAATCAACCACATCCCAAAACACATTAGCAGCAATGTGCCATTATTATGGTCAAAAAATATTAATTGTAGGATGTGATCCAAAAGCGGATTCTACTAGACTTATTTTGCATGAGAAAGCCCAATCTACTATTATGCAGCTTGCTTCAGAGGCCGGAACAGTAGAAGATCTAGAACTCGAAGATGTATGTAAACCGGGTGCTGGGGAATTCAATCCCGAAGATGACACGATCACAGATGGATACATCATGTGTACAGAATCAGGCGGACCAGAGCCGGGAGTCGGATGTGCAGGTCGTGGTGTTATCACAGCGATCAATTTCCTAGAAGAAGAAGGCGCATATGATGATGAGTTGGATTTTGTCAGCTATGACGTTCTAGGTGACGTTGTATGCGGCGGATTTGCTATGCCTATCCGTGAAGGAAAAGCCCAAGAGATCTATATCGTTATGTCTGGAGAGATGATGGCAATGTATGCAGCTAACAATATCTCAAAAGGTATTTTGAAGTATGCAAACACAGGCGGTGTTAGACTAGCAGGTCTTATATGTAATGCTCGTATGACAGACAGAGAGTATGACTTGGCTAAAAACCTTGCGACTCAGATCGGTACACAAATGATCCACTTCGTTCCGAGATCAAACCACGTCCAAAGAGCAGAGCTTAGAAGAATGACTGTTGTTGAATTTGCACCTAACAGTGAACAAGCGATGGAATATAGAGAATTGGCTAGAAAAATCATAGCAAATGATCTTAAAGTTATTCCTACTCCTCTTGAGATGGATGACCTAGAAGCTTTATTGATGGAATTTGGTCTAGAAGAGGAAGTAGAAGAAGAAGCGATCGGCAAAAGAGCCGAAGAGGCGTAATTAGTCGTTGGTTTGTAGGCAATAGTTTATAGTAACAATAAATGGCACTAGTGCCATGAGCCTTCCGCTGAGGAAAACTCAGCGTTAGCGTAGCAGAAATGGACTTTGTTCATTTCGCGTAATTAAAGTAAAAAAAGGATAAAAAATGTTTGTATGTGGTTATCACTTCCCTGCAAGTATGGGAAACGACGTAAGTATGGATAAGGTAATAGAAAAAGTAAATGAAGAAGCTGGTGATTTGAGCAGCATCTCTTCAATAGAAGTAACAGGTGAAACTGCCAAAGGTGAGATCGTAGAAAAATTTACAGTCACCCCGGGATCATTTTTGTTTACTGCACTAGCAGACTATTATAACAAATCAGATGTTCCGCAAAAAGACGGTTTCAAGATGATCTATTACACTAACAAGTATCAGATCAGTGAAATCTCAAAAGCCGTTGACGGAGATGATGCAAAAGCATTATGCAGAAAACTTGACGATATGAATCTTTATAGACTCAAAATAGCATAATTTCTAAGAAAAAAGGAGAAAACAGATGGGTCCGCTAAACTTAGAAAATTTACAAAAAGAAGCAATCGCTGAAGTACTGGAGTCATATCCGGAAAAACTCAGCAAAAATCGTGCCAAACACCTTGGTGTTGATTCCCCGGAAGAATCCAAAGGAGCATGCGACACTTCAAGAAGCAACAAACAAACAGTTCCAGGCGTAATGAGCCAAAGAGGCTGTGCATATGCAGGAAGTAAAGGCGTCGTATGGGGTCCTGTAAAAGATATGATACATATCTCTCATGGACCGATAGGCTGTGGACAATATAGCCGTGCGGGTAGAAGAAACTATTATATAGGCACAACAGGTATCGATACGTTCGTAACTATGAACTTCAGTACGGATTTTACAGAAAAAGATATCGTTTTTGGCGGAGACAAAAAACTCAAAAAGGCTCTAGAAGAGATCGATGTTCTTTTCCCGCTCAATAACGGTATCACTATCCAATCAGAATGTCCTATCGGTTTGATCGGAGATGATATACACGCTGTTGCCAAAAAGCACAAAGCCGATAGCTCTAAACCTACTATCGCTGTATCTTGCGAAGGTTTTAGAGGTGTGAGCCAATCACTTGGGCACCATATCGCAAACGATATGATCAGAGATGAGATCATGCCTGATGATAGTGCTAGAAAAGATTTCGAAAGCACTCCTTATGATGTAGCCATCGTAGGAGACTACAATATCGGCGGCGATGCTTGGAGTTCGAGAATCCTTCTTGAGGAAATGGGTCTTAGAGTTATCGCGCAATGGAGCGGAGATGCTACTTATAAAGAGATGGCGATAGCTCCAAAAGCAAAACTAAATTTACTCCACTGCTATCGTTCTATGAACTATATTGCACGACACATGGAGCAAGAGTTCGGTGTGCCTTGGATAGAATACAATTTCTTTGGTCCAACAAAAACCACAGAGAGCCTTCGCAAGATCGCTGCATGTTTTGATGAGACTATTCAAGCAAAATGCGAAGAGGTAATAGCAAAATATCAACCGATGATAGATGCAGTTATCGAAAAATATAGACCTAAACTCGAAGGCAAAACCGTCATGCTTTATGTTGGCGGGCTTAGACCTAGACACGTAATAGGTGCTTATGAAGATCTTGGCATGGAAGTTGTGGGTACTGGGTATGAATTTGGCCACGGAGATGACTATAAACGAACAAAAGAAGAGATCTCTAGAAGCACGCTCATTTATGATGATGTCAATGAGTATGAACTCGAAGCATTTGTCAAAAAACTAAAACCTGATCTAGTAGCAAGTGGTGTTAAAGAGAAGTATGTTTTCCAAAAAATGGGCCTTCCTTTCAGACAAATGCACTCATGGGATTATAGCGGCCCTTATCATGGTTATGATGCGTTTGCTATCTTTGCTAAGGATATGGATCTAGCAATGAATTCACCTGTATGGAGCCACACTAAAGCACCATGGGATACAGAAGAGAAAGGAGCTTAATATGCAAAATGTAGAACAAATTGTCAATGGACAAAAACTTTTCTTGAAACCCGAATATCAAGAAGTATTGAAAAATAAAAAAGAATTTGAAAGCAATATGGGCTCAATCGATCCATCAAAAGTCGATGAGATCGCCGAGTGGACCAAAAGCTGGGATTATAGAGAGAAAAACCTTTCTCGTGAAGCTATCACCGTAAACCCTGCTAAAGCATGTCAACCCTTAGGGGCTGTCATGGCGAGTCTTGGTTTTGAAAATACTATGCCTTATGTACATGGAAGTCACGGATGTGTAGCATATTTTAGAAGCTATTTCACTAGACATTTCAAAGAACCTACTCCTTGCGTGAGCGATTCTATGAGTGAGAGTGCTGCTGTTTTTGGTGGCCTTGCCAACATGAAAGATGGTTTGAGAAATTGTAACGCAATGTACAAACCTGAAATGATAGCAGTAAGTACTACTTGTATGGCAGAGGTTATCGGTGATGACCTCAATGCATTTGTTCAAGGTGCTAGAGAAGAAGCCGAAGGCGAACTGGATAATACGGCTATTACATATGCCCACACACCTTCTTTTGTGGGCAGCCACATAACCGGATATGACAATATGATAAAGGGTATACTAGAACAGCTCAATCCAGACGTTTCACAAAAAGTATTGGATGAAGAACGTATCAATATCATCCCTGGATTTGAACCATATCTTGGCTCACTAGCAGAAGTAAAAGAAATTGCAGCTATGTTTGGTGACAAAATAGTCATGATTGGCGACCATGAAGCTCAATGGAATACAGGAGCAGGTGAATACCAACTCTATAGCGGAGGTACCTCGCTCGCTGATGCCAAAACAGCTATCAATGCCAAAGCGACTATTAGTTTGCAAAAATACTCTACTACCCAAACGGCAAAGACTATTAAAAATGTTTGGAAACAAGAGTATGTAACTTCTAATCCGATAGGTCTTAGCGGCACTGATGCATTCGTGATGAAACTGAGCGAACTTACAGGCAAACCGGTTCCAGAAGAACTCAAAAAACTAAGAGCGCAGCTAGTCGATGCTATGCAAGACAGCTATCCGTATATGCATGGTAAAAAGTTTGCAATTTTCGGAGATCCTGATTTCTTACTCGGTCTTGTGTCATTCATTGTAGAGATGGGCGGTATACCTACTCATATCTTGTGCCACAATGCTCCTCGCAAAGGCTGGGAAGATGATATGAAGAAGATCTTGTCCAAATCATTATGGGCTGATGAGTGCAATATCTGGGCGAATAAAGACCTATGGCATCTAAGAAGCCTTCTATTTACTGAACCTGTAGATTTCATGATAGGTAACGTTTATGGCAAAGAGCTTTACAGAGATACTGGCATCCCGCTTATTAGAATAGGTTTCCCTATCTTCGATAGACACCATTTACATAGATATTCTATCAGTGGATACAAAGGTGCATTGAATCTTCTGACATGGATTACCAATGCCGTCTTGGATCAACTTGATGAAGAGACTAAAACTATTGCGCAGACTGATTATTTCTTTGACTGTGTCAGATAAATTCTAACTCCTTTAACTTGTTCCCATGGTTTCCATGGGAACATATATTCTGCGCAATTTTTTCATTCCTATCATCCCAATAGAAATACATACTTGATGCAATACAATCATGACAATTTCACAAATACCAAGTATTTTGATATACTATTCCCTCTTCGAACAAATAAGCTACAAAAGGAATTGATATGAAAATTGCTGCACAAATTATTAATCTTAACAATAAAATATTTACCACCAAAACAGGACAAAAGACGAAATAATGATTATCGGAAGCTTCCTGTTTTTTCTATTTCTTTTCGCTCTGATCGGACTAGCATCTCTAGTAAAAAGCCGTAACTCCACTAGTGACTATCTGCTTGCAAGCCAAAATGTCAAACCATGGCTAGTCGCCCTCTCTGCCGTAGCAACCAATAATAGCGGTTATATGTTCATAGGAATGATCGGCTACACTTATATGATCGGACTTTCTTCAATATGGCTAATGATAGGCTGGATTGTGGGGGATTTTATCGCGTCACTTTTTATCCACAAACGTCTGCGGATCACAACAGAAAATGTAAATGCCCACAGCTTTGGGGGAATTTTAAGCCACTGGCATAGTGGCGAAGATTACAAGAGACTGCGCTTTCTTGCAGGAATGGTTACAGTAATTTTTTTGGGGACATATGCCGCAGCCCAACTGAGTGCAGGAAGCAAGGCACTGCACGTTCTTTTCGGATGGGATCAATATGCCGGAGCAGTGATCGGAGCAGTCATGGTACTTCTCTACTCCTATGCAGGCGGGATTCGTGCCTCGATCTGGACTGATGCCGCACAGTCATTTGTCATGATTATCGCCATGATAGTTCTGCTCTGGATATCAATTGATAGTGTTGGAGGCTTTGAGATGTTCGGCAAACGTCTTCAAGAGGTTGGTCCACACTATATGGCATGGTTTCCTCCAGAACTTAATAAATCTTTTGTAAACACGTCTTCATTTGTACTCGGATGGCTTTTTGCAGGGTTCGGAGTTGTCGGACAACCGCATATCATGGTGCGCTTTATGGCAATGGATGATCCCGACAATCTCACTAGAACACGGGTCTACTATTACAGCTGGTTCATCGTCTTTTACACTATTACGATCGGCGTGGGATTGGCAGCCAGGATTCTTTTACCTGAAACCGCTCAATTCGATGCAGAGCTTGCACTCCCTACCCTGGCTTCAAATCTGCTGCCCGAAATCCTGATAGGACTTGTTTTGGCTGGTATCTTTGCTGCTACAATGTCAACAGCGGATTCTCTGATACTTAGCTGCTCTGCTTCATTGACACACGATTTTATCGAAAAGAAAAAGCACAGTCTTTTAGTGGCAAAGATCGCAACGGCCTCTGTTGTATTGCTGGCACTAGGAATAGCATTGAGTGGTTCTTCGAGCGTCTTTTCTCTTGTCCTTGACGCATGGGGCGTACTGGCAGCAGCCTTCGCTCCTCTGCTTACCGTTTACGCACTTGGCCAAAAGCCGACCGAGGGACTCGCGATAGCTATGCTTACTGGCGGAGTAAGTACACTCTATATCTGGAAATATTTTCCACTGCTTCCTATTTACGAAATCGCTCCTGGTATAATAGCAGGCTTGATGATCTTTCTCGTTGGCCGGATTTTAGGCTATGCCCGCCACTGACTAATATCAATTTGCTCCACTTTATAAAAAGTGGAAAAAGAAAGTTTATGATTATACGAACGAGAGAGCTTCTATTAGAGCTAGAGAAATTTATCTTATCTACAAGGCTATTCTCAACATATCATTGCTACAATATTGGAACTTAATCAAGCAGAGGTATAGGGGATAATTAAAAGAAATGAGATACAGAGTATTGATACCATCTCCTATTACGCTATTGCCGGAGTTAGCCAAGGGGCGCATGTTAGTTCAAACAAGGAGTGATAAATGGATGGTGGGATGTTGATATCATACAAAGTGTTATGTGATGGGGACTTCTATAATTCTATAACTATAGAAGAGTTATTAAAAAACGAAAAAATACTCAGGCTTATCAAAAGTGAATTTGCCGCAGGGCATAGAAATATTGATATTAGTTTTGATAAGAACAATACGACTATCCAATTAGCTACACAAAAAGATATTCAAACATTCGAAGTGCGTAAAGATGATTATGCAGATGTTTTAGTTTTAGCAGAAGAAGATGCTACAGCCAAAAAGCTATTCAAGAAAGATTGTTCTATGGTTGAATTGGTTGATATCGAGACTTTTTAGTCTCCAAATGAAACTGTTTTCAAAATCAGAAATGATGTACAAGAGTTGAGAGAAAAAGAGTTCAATTCCCCTCATTCTCTAGGACGGCTGACTTTACCACATTCTCTATTATTCGTACACCCCACCGAAATTTATCCAAATAAAAACCTTTATCCAGATCAGAGATTATGACTCCGTAAGCTTTACCGGAAGTTGAATGGATAAATTTCCCATCTCCTAGATAAACCCCGCTATGGTTGATATGGTTTCTCTGAAAAGTATCAAAAAAGAGCACATCTCCTTTTTCCAACTCCTCTCTGGTAAGTTTTTTGCCGCTTTGGGATTGTCCTATTGATGTGCGTGGAATAGAAATACCAATAGTTGTAAAGAGGTAATACACAAATCCGGAACAGTCAAAATGGTCGGGTCCTGCTTTTGTAGGCTCATAACTGCTGCCCAGCTTACTTTTTGCAAGCCAGATCAGTTCGTCTACTTTACTCATGTTGCCAGTTGTATTACTCTCTTTGTCGCAATAAGGCAGATTTGTTTGCTCCTGAAGTTTGATCACGGCTATAGTTGCTTGGGCATTTGTAAAATATGTCAAAAGCATAAGAATAAAAAATTTAATAGATTTGTTTGACTTCATACAATTATCCTAAGAGTTATAGTTTGATTCTACCTAAAAAATATCCATTTTAACATTATTGTTTTTCAAAGCTTTTTTGAATTAAAAATAGTTTTGGAGAGTTCAAACCTTGTATTTCTTGACTTATATAAATTTCAAAATTTAGATCTCCTCCCGCTATTTATACTCAAAATTAAAAGAATATGTTATAATTTTACATACATTAAAATAATGTATAAGGATAAAAAATGGTAAAACATCATAACAAAGCCGTCATCATAACCGGTATCATTGGATTGATCACTACTGTTTTGGTTGGTTTTGGTGAGTTTTTATTGCATTATGATAGCTTGGGTCGTTTTGGTGCGGGCTATGAATTTTTACGCGGGATTTCTGATAACAGGACTACTACTGGACACTTCATTGGTGTACTTGCAACTCCATTTTATATTGTCGGCTTTTGGCATTTTATGAAAATGCTAGAACCCGCTGATAAACTTTGGTCACGAGTTGCATTTGCAGTAATGTCATATGGAATTATTATTGGAAACGTTTGGATAGGCTCCAGAGCAAATATCAGTGCTGTCATTAATCATGAAAATATATCAGACGCTGCCTTGCTTATCTCATTGTATGAGATGCGCTATGAAGGCTTGCTATTTATAATGAGATTGTGTCTGCTTGTGTTTTCCGGGATTTTTGTATTGCTGGTACTTTCAGGACGCAGCCATTATCCCAAATGGGTAACCTTTTTTAATCCGATCTTTTTGATTTTTGTTGCATTTGCTATTTGGGAAGCTATTCCTGCTATTGGCAACTATCTGATGCCTATCGGATTGAATTTAGCTTTTGGGCTGCTTTTTTTGATTTCGATTTATTTTTCTAACACTTTACAGGAGAAACAAAATGAATAAAACAATGAAGATAATAATGATTTTTTTAGTCATGATGGTGTTGGTCATAATGATGATGATGATGGGAATGTTTATCATGGACAGAAGAGATGATTACAAAGTTGATATATCCGATATCGAAATACCGACATACACGGAATCTTCAATTGAATTTCATCAGGGCAATGACAATACAAGCAGTTTGCCATTTATGGCATCAGCCATTATTGATGCAGACAATGATGGTGTTGAAGAGTTATTTTTGGGCGGAAGTCAAAATACGCCTGACGGGCTTTTCAAATTCAAAGACAATAAACTAGTAGAAATAAAAGGTGCAATGGGGATTACCAAAGGCAAGGTTGCCAGTTATGGCAGTGTTGTGCTGGATGTCAATAATGATGGAAGAGAGGATTTATTGGTTGCACGCGAGGATGGCATTTGGCTTCACATTAACATTGGTGACTCTTTTGGTGCTCAGAAAATTGCAACAATGCCTGAAGGTACCGTACCGCTATCTATAGCAATTGCGGATCTAAATCGTGATGGTGCATTTGATATGTATGTAGCGGGTTATATTCGTCATGATTTGGTTGAGGGTCAAAATATTTTTCGAGAAGGCTATGGCGGTTCAAGTAGATTGTTCATCAATAACGGTGACAACACCTTCGCAGACATGACAAAAGAATCCGGTCTAGAATATCAACATAACACCTTCCAATCTGCATTTATAGATATCGACCGCGATGGGAAAGAAGATCTGATAGTCGCCCACGACACAGGCCATGTACTCACTTGGAAAAATAAAGGTGATATGAAATTTGAACTTATAGACAATCCGACCTCGAAAAACTATAGTTACCCGATGGGACTTGGTATTACTGATTTGGATAGTGATGGTTTAGCTGATTTTTATATTTCCAATGTAGGCTCTACGCCTCCAAACTTTATGGTTCGAGGCGACTTGGCTGACGATCAGGTGAGTAATTGGAAATGGATATTACTTAAAAACAATGGTGATTTCAAATTGGAAGATATTGCTCAAAAAGCAAAAATTGCTGATTATGAATTTGCTTGGGGCGGTGTATTTGATGATCTTAATCTTGACGGTAAAGATGATTTGATCGTGTCACAAAATTATATCGCTCTGATGCCATATAAAATACCATTTCTCCGTCTAAACGGCAGAGTGCTTTTGCAAAATTCAACCGGCGAATTTGCTCCTGTTGAGAAAAAAGCAGACGTGATAAACAGAGAGTTTTCTATCTCTCCATTGACAGCGGATTTCAACAATGACGGCTATCCTGATATAGTTCACGCAAACCTCAATAGTAATTCAAAATTATTTCTTAGCAAAGGCGGAAAATCTAATTATCTCAAAATATCTCTGCCAAATAATATAGACTCTATTGCCGCAATAGTCAAAGTTGAATTAGCAAATGGTGATATATTGAGTCGTCCATATGTTTCAGGTGAAGGTTTATGTTCCGATAGTTCACATATTATTACTTTCGGTCTTGGCAAATCATCTGCCAAAAATATTAGTGTTGAATATATAAATGGTAAAAAAGAGGTGAAATCAGGCGATTTTATGAACGAGTTGGTTGAGCTGTAATAATGTATGGGGTTGATTGGTATATAAAAAATCCAAAAAACCTCATATCTCTCTATTTTATACTACCATCTTCATTATACTCAAAACAATAAACCTCTTTGCCATCTTTATATTTTTGTTCTCTCAATAAAGCGCCTGATTCGTAATATGCTTTAGTAATGCCATTTGGTTTGCCATCTTCATTGTACTCAAAGCAATAAACCTCATCGCCGTCTTTATATTTGCGTTCTCTCAATAAAGCACCTGATTCGTAATAATCTCTTGCAATGCCGTTTGCTTTATTATCTTTAAAATTAATTTCAGCCTGCAATGCACCCGATTCGTAATAATCTCTTGAAATACCGTTTAACTTGTCATCTTTGTAGTTTATTTCGACACGCAAAGCACCTGATTCGTCATAATATTTTGCAATGCCGTTTCTTTTGCCGTTTCTATAGTTTATTGCTCTTTGTAGAGCACCTGATTTATAATAGTATTTTCGAATACCTTCTCGTTTGTAATATTCTATTATGACATAATATATAAAAACAATCATTACTATTATAAAAATCAGCAGTTCCATCTCGTTCCTTAGATTTATTTCCAAAAATTCTATTTTAATGGTCATTATACACCCGGGCAAATAAAATCTACTTATGCTAAAGTTAATATTAAGCCAAAGATATTTCCGTTACATAAAACATGTCACTTAAGCACTCAAAAAACATGGCTTATTGTAGTAGTGCGTAAACAAGTTTATAAAAAGTGGGAAAAGAAATTTTGGAGATAATGGGATATTTGTTTTTTTGATTGTATTGTCTTGGATTGTTTAAATAGCGGTTATACCGCATTTTGTTTGATTTTATTAATTTATTGTTAGATTATATATTGGTGGAAGTGTGGGGAATCGAAC
>Ga0265295_1007269_pt1 | contig 12869 bp, 15 predicted proteins | sample Munlansysbiofilm_FD_192503 | JGI IMG/M metagenome (GOLD analysis project Ga0265295, IMG submission 192503) | Leachate microbial communities from a municipal landfill in Southern Ontario, Canada - Methane capture system biofilm | ecosystem: Engineered > Solid waste > Landfill > Unclassified ... | reverse complement strand
TAGGGCAACAGGTCGATCTTATTTAAAATCATGACCTTGGATTCGGCAAAGATGAAGGGATATTTTTCGGGCTTGTCGTCGCCCTCGGTCACGCTCAGGATGGTGACCTTGTAGTCTTCACCCACGCTGAATTCCGCAGGGCAGACCAGGTTGCCCACGTTTTCGACGACGAGGATGTCGATGCCGTCCACGCCCATCTTTTCCGTGGCGTCACGGACCATGGTGCTGTCGAGGTGGCAGCCGCCCGCGGTGTTGATCTGCACGGCGCGAGCCCCGGTGGCGGCCACGCGGCGGGCGTCGTTCTCGGTCTGGCAGTCGCCTTCGATGACGGCCATGTTGAATTCTTCCTTCAGGTCGGTCAGCGTGCGCTCCAGCAGGGAGGTCTTGCCCGATCCCGGCGAACTCATCAGATTGAGGGTCAGGATGCCTTGCGCGCTGAGCCGGGCGTTCAGTTCGGCCGCGACGACGTCATTGGCCTCAAGGATGTTTCGTACCACATCGACTTTCATGCTTTCCTCCACGTTATTCGGCTTGGATGTTATCAATGTAGAGTTCACGGCCGGAGATGATCTCATGCCCCAATTCCGTAGTGCATTGCGGGCAGGGCATGATGACGCGTTCTTCCAGGCTGGGGCTGAATTCGTGGCCGCACTGGCGGCAGCGCACGACCATGGGCATGACCTGCGTCTCCATCTTTGCTCCGGCAAAGGGGGTGTTCATGGTCAGCATTTCAAAGCAGGTTTCAAGAGCTTCAGGAACGATGGCCGAGATCTGGCCATAGACAATTTTGAACGAGTGCAGTTTCGTAAGGCCATGTTTGGCCATTTCTTCACCGATGATCTTGATCAGGCTTTCGGCGATGGACAGTTCGTGCATGTTGACTCCGTTAGGCTTATGAGCGGCGCTCCGTTGCGTAAGCCGTGTCCAGGGCATTGTCCAGAGCAATGCTGGATCGCGTCAGCGTTCCGCCTGAGAGAGTGCAACGGTACATCTCCCAGTCCTGGTGGTTGATGATGTCGATGACGCCGCGCACATTCGGGTCGACGAGGCGCAGCAGAGCTTCAAGATCGCTGTCCACGTCAATGAAGACGCCTTCATGTACGAAGTCCAGCACTTGTCCGCTGATCTCGCATTCATAGGCGGATAAAAACGCAAGGCAATTTTTCAATTGATTCTCATCCAGTCCGGCCAGATGGCCGTAAACGCGAAAGTCGTGAGGCATGCGATAGTCCTTAGGGGGTCAGTCGGGAAGAATAAAGCAGGTGTAGCCTTCATGAGAGAGGACAGATACGAGGAATGGATCGGAAAAACGCCGGTCCAATATGGCGATTTTTCCTGTCCCGCCGGACACAGTCCAGGCCGGAACCTGCACCGCGATGCGATTTTGCGCTCCTTCGTACCAGGCGGCCTGGATCATGCCCTGGCGCAACAAATCCTTGTGGCGCAAGAGCTGCAGCAGTGAGTTGAGCGTGTCGGGCATGGTCTGGCCGAAGGTCTTTTCGGGATTGCTCGGGTTCATGGCCCGGATGATTTCCAGGTGCGTGGCCACGGGAACGTAGATGGAGTCGCGAGCCCGTGACGGCAGGCGGGAAAGTTCGTTGTATGCATCCAGTTCAATGATCTTGACCTGCGCCTCATCAAGCACTTCGTGCAGTCCCTGGGGCAAAGGCGGTGAGTCCGGAGTCTGTCTGGACCAGATCATGTGAATGCGTTTTTGGCCGCCGCGTTCCATGATGGCCATTTGTGGAGACAAGAGGGTCACGCCGACGCCGTTGCGTGAAAGTACCAGTTCCTTGCCCGCGCCCCAGAGACGAAAATGTTTCGGAAAAGTGGACGAGAGTTTTTCCAGTACTTCCTGCAGGCTCCAGCGGGGTGAGATGGTGCAGACCTTCATGCCCAATTTGTTGGCGTTTCCGATCCACTGGGCGTTTTTGGGCACGGGACAGAAGAGGATCTTGTCTCCCCAGGGCGCATCCAGGAGCGGGGTTTCGGACATTTTGACGACCAGCCATTCCGAGCCTGGCAGGGGAAACATGCTTTCGTCCCCCGGCAAGAATTTGAAACGCATTTGTTCCAGCACGGTTTTGACGAACGGCAGGCCGGATACGGGCGTGCGTTTTTTTTCTGCGGTGGCGTTTGTTGCGCCGGATTGTCCGATGCTGTCCGCGCTCCCTGCACTGTCCGAAGAAGCCGGGGGCGTTATGGGCAGCACGGCCGCTGGCGCTTGCCCAGGCTCTGGTGCTGAAGGCTCAGGCTGCTTTTGCAGGGGCTGGATCGGGGCGGGGGCGCTCCGCGCGGAGGTGCTCCGGGCGGGGGCCGTCTGGCTGGGTGCTGCGGTTTGCGTCACGACAGTTTGTTCAGATTTTGGGGCCCGCTGCGCAGCAGGCGCAGGACTCGGGACAGGCGCCATGACTTTTTCCGCTTGGTTTGTGACCGGCAGGATGATCTCCTGTCCGACGCGCAAGGTGTTGGTGTTCGGAACCTCTGGATTGAGTTCGAGGAACAGGTCCAGATATTGGCTGTAGATCAAGCTGTTCGGCACCCCTTGCGCCTTGAGGATCTGGATCAGTGTATCTCCCGTGCGCACGACGTAGGGCGTTTTTGCGTATGATTTCGGCGCCGCCAAGGGCGGGGGGCGTCTGATGCCGGTGTCGGCGGCGGAGGACGCTTCGGGGATCTGGATGACCTGCCCCGGCATCAGCCGGTTGATGTCCGGGATGTGCGGGTTCAGAGCTGTGATGTCCGGCAGGATGCGTTGAATTTGCGTGGCGGAGTAGCCTTTTGATTCCAGTATCTTGTAGAGCCATTCGCCCTGTTTGACGATATGCTTGTCGCCGGTTTTTTGCTCAACGCGGATATTTTTTTCAAAGAAAAGGCGCAGCGGTTTTTCTGAAAATCCCGGCTTGGTTATGCTTGTCAGGAAGCATAGAGCAAGAATAAGAAGAACTGCACGTCTCATAGTTTTCAAGCGGACCTGTTTTTAGGGACGGTTATTTCCGGTAATGGAACCAAGGATATAGCAAAAAGGATGAAGGCTGTCACTGCACTTTACGTAAAGGGATTCACCCGAACGACTCAAAGGAGATTATCATGTATGTAGGCCTTGCCATGGACAGACACGTCCCCACCATCACTTCCGATACGCTGATTATCAAAGCGGATCGCATGATGGAGGAGAATAGACTATGGATTTTACTTGTTGTTGAAGACGGCAAGCTCAAGGGATATGTGGCTAAAGAAGATATCCGGGCTGCGTTGCCATCCGGTGCAACAACATTCAGCAAGCATGAAATTAATTATCTCTTGTCCAGAATGACGGTAAAAGAGCTGGTGCGAAGCTCAATGCCCACGGTGACTCCTGAAACGGAAATCGAAGTTGCGGCAAAAATTATGCATGACAAGGATCTGGCCGGTCTGGCCGTGGTCGACACGAAAAGCCGACTCAAAGGCTACATCAGCCGGGGTTCCATGCTGGCCGTGCTGGTGGAGGAAATGGGCCTGGAGCTTGGCGGCTACCGTATCGTCATCGAAGCTGAGGATCGCAAGGGCCTTATGGCCGAGATCAGCAGGCTTTTTTTCGATCTGGGCGTGAACATTCTGTCCACGTCAACTTTTTTTCGTGGCAACCAACGTTTGCTGGTCTTTCGTGTGCGCACCGACGATTCCGAAGGCCTTGAGCGCGTGCTGACGGACAAAGGATACAAGATCGCAGGGCCGGAGCGTTTTGAGCAGGAATGGTCGTAGTTCCTTTTTTTGCTGAGATTTGATTCGAACATAAGCGAAACCGGCCATGAACAAGATGTTTGTGGCCGATTTCGTTTTTTTGGTCCGGAGGACAGGACTGTTATTTGATGTACGAGCAGCAGTAGTCGGTCACTGCCAGGATTTTTAGGGAAAACCTGGCGTTGGCCGGAACTTCGAAAGCCATGCCGCCGCTGATGTGTTTCCAGGCCGTTTCGCCGGGCAGGAGTATTTCCAGTTCGCCGGACAGGATCTCCATCAGTTCTTTTTCGGCAGTCCCGAATTCGTAGTCCCCGGGCAGCATGATGCCTAGGGTTTTTTTGGATCCGTCGGGAAAAACAAGGGTGCGGCTGGTGACCTTGCCGTCAAAATAGACGTTGGCTTTCTTGAGCACGGTGACGTTTGCAAATTCAGTCATGAGTGTTCTCGCTGCGGGGTTGGGGTGCGTGTTCGATGCTGCCTTGCAGCGCATCGCTTCCTGGATTGCGTCAACTTTGCGGCCGGGCGCGCATGATTGAAAAGGCCCGCGCGGGCCTTTTCTCACTCCAGCTTGGAGGTGATGTTGTGGTCGATCCACTGCGCGTCCCACCATTCGATGGGCTGCACCTCGATGCCGGAAATCAGCATGCCGAAGTGCAGGTGGTCTCCGCCGGCCATGCCCGTGGCACCGGTCTTGCCGAGAACCTGTCCGCGCTGGATCATATCCCCTTTCTGCACATGGATTTCGCTCAGGTGCGAATACAGGGATTGCAGTCCGAATCCGTGGTCGATGACGACCACGTTGCCATAGATGCCCATGAATTCGGCCAGGATGATGCGCCCGGTGTTGCCGGCCGGAACGGGGGAGGCCGCGAGGGAGGCGAGGTCCACTCCGAGATGGGTCTGGTTGTCCACGGCCTTGCCGTCATACTTGTAGGTGCGGTTGTCGGCGAAGGCCGCCATGGGCGCGCTGTTGGGCAGGCGGATGAACGTGCCGTCCCAGAGCTTCTGGGGCACGGTGTCCTTGCCGAGCTGGACCAGGGAAGCGACGTTTTTGGCGCGAAGCTCGGAGTTGACTTTGAGGAAAATGTCTATGGGCGACGTGGCATCGGGATAGAGGTCCGCGAACTGTCCCATTTTGGATTGCAGAAAATTGTCGGAGATATTGATGTCGTCATGTCTGAATTTCTTCAGCAGAGGGCGAAAGTTGAAGCCCACCGTGGATTCGTTGCCGGCCAGATCGCTGGCCACCAGGATCGGGGTGACGGCCTTGGGGTCGACGTTGAAGGGCAGGGCGAAGAAGCACAGAAATTTTCCGGGCTGATAGGGGTAGCCGGGGAAAAAGTGATCGCCCAGCCTGACGCCGCTCGTGACCAGCTCTTCGTTGGTGCTGTAAACCACCAGGCCGGTTCCGCCATGATTGACGTTATGCTGGCCGGAGAGAACGGAAATGACGGGCGGCTTGGAGTCGAGATCCAGTTGGCGCACGATCTGCGCCCGGTTGCCGCGTCCCAGACGGTGCCAGGAGGTGTCCTTGACCGTGATCGTCAAGGTCAGGGCTTCGTTCCTGAGCCCGGTTTTGGGGAGAGAGAATTCCTCGCGCAGCTCCTTGGTTTCGTCGGGCAGGGTCGTATTCATGATGTCGATGCTGTTGGTGCCCTGGGTGGCGACAACCTGCAGGCTGCGCAATGCGGAATCCTTGTCTGCGGCCGTGATGGTGAACACGGTTCTGGCGCTGGCCGTGGTTTGTTCCGGGGTCAGGGAAAGAGTCGGCGGAGTCCACTCTGCCTTGACGTAATACACGGTTCCAAGGGCTCCCAGAAGGAGTAGGACGACAAGAAAAAAGGCTGTAGAGATACGGTTTTTCATACCAATGCTCGTTGTTTGAGGTCTTGTATGTGGGGATGGCGGGCTAAAGGCCGCGCAGGTCCGGATGTCAGGCTCGAAAAGGGACGCAAAAATACGCCGCAAACATGGACATGCTACGGAGGAGGTTCGATTTTGGCAAGTTTTGAGGTTTTTTAAATCTTAATTAGCTGATTTCCCATTTGTTTCAGCATGTTATTCCGGGCCAGGCTTTGTCGCCAGACTTGAGGGATTTGGTCCCGGCCATACCACGCGCCAGCCAGTTGGCCGTATGCGGCCAAGGCGCGCGGGCCATGCGGGAAGCATTTGATACCGCCTGCGGCAAAGGAATCGCTATCGCGAAATGCGCTCATGGCCGCCTGCAAGGAGGCAGCGGTTCCTGATTCGGCTGGGCGCGGGGCATCCGAACACAGGTCGGCGATTTCGGGACTGAGGTCTGGAAGCTGTGGCCGCAAAACCAGCGATTTATCTGTGGAGTGCAGGGCCTCGAAAATCATGACCGCCAGAAGCCGGCAAGCGTCCAGGCTCTGGAGAGATGAGTGCGTGGTGGCGGTGGATTTGGCGCATGCATCGAGCATTGCTTCCCTGGAATTCGTGAAATACATGACCACCGGTGCCACCCGGGCCAAGCAGACATCGCCCTGGGTCTGGATCTCGTCCAGCGGGTTCCAGGTACGCTCGAAGCGCATGATGGCCTGTTTTACGGTTTCGTCTATGAAGTCGCAGGTCTCGGTGGAGCTCAGATAGCCGTAGCGGAACCAGCTTGTGTAGCGGACCATCTGATCGCGCTGGTCGATGCCGCCGCTTTCGATCAGGCTCTCAGCGAGGCTGAGCGCCATGGACGTCCCGTCGCCCCAAAGACCTGGAATCAGCGGCGCATTTTCGGATACGCTGGCGGGGTTTGATCCTGCCAGCGCTTCACAAACCGCAAGGCCGACCAGACTGCCGAGGGCCTTATCCGAATCAGGCTTTGGCACGATCAAGCTCCTCCTGTTCGTATTTGCGCTGCACTTCGTCATAGGCGTTGGCCAGATCACGCAGAATGGTCAGGGATTCCTGCGCTTCCTTCAGGTCGAGCTTGCGGATGGCAAACCCTGCATGAATGATGACATAGTCGCCAAGGGCCGCCTCTCCGTCGAGGAGCATGAGGGACGCGCTGACGTAGGTTTCGCCTTCTCCGACGCGGCACTGGGCGGCGCCGTTTTCGATGGATTCAATTTTGGCAGGAATGGCCAGACACATGATAACTCCTTAGTTCGGGGTGCAGGTTCCGCCGGCGGATTCGATTTCGCGGACAACGGACTCTATCATTACGGGCATGGACGAGACAGCTGCCGGCGAAAGTTCTAGGGCCATGGAATCGTAGTCGAAGGGCTCCATGCCGATGACCACGGCTTCGGGACGGTTTCCGACAAGTTCGCACATGCCCAAGGTATCGACAAGGTCGGTCTGGTGCATGGAGTCGCGAAAGGCCAGACTTTTACGCAGATCTTCGCCCAGAAGTCGGTAGACGGAGCCGGGCTTGTCGTCGCAGAGAACCGCGTCGCAGACGATCAGGTAGTCCGATTCGAGAATCGGTCCCATCAGCTTGGTGCCGAGGGTGCCGCCATCCATGAGAGTGACGTTGTTTGAAAATTTGAATTTTTCCTGCATTTGTTCAATGCAGCGCACGCCGATGCCTTCATCGGTGAAAAGAATGTTGCCTACGCCAAGAACGAGAATGCGTTTGTCAGTCATGAACGTATCCATGTTTGAGAAATTAAAAAGAAATGCTACGCAAATTTGTGGAATGCTTCAAGGGAGGAAAGGGCCCCGATTTCGGGGCCCTTTTCTTTTACAGGATCTTGAACTTGCGGACCTGGTTGGTCTTGGAGTCGATGACGTGCACGCCGCAGGCGATGCAGGGGTCGTAGGAGTGAACAGTACGGAGGATTTCCACCGGACGTTCGGCATCGGCGATCGGGGTGCCCATGAGCGCTTCTTCGACAGCGGAAAGCTTGCCTTCCGCGCAGCGCGGTCCGAGGTTCCAAGTGGACGGAACGACCAGCTGGAAGTTTTCGATCTTGCCGTTCTTGATCTTGATCCAGTGGCTCAGTGCACCACGGGGAGCGGTGACATAACCAACGCCTTCGGCCTCGTCGGGCATCTTCCAATCCTGGTAGATCTTGGTGTTGCCGCTTTTTACGTTCTCGGCCAGTTCGTTGACCCAGTCCATGAGCTTGTCGGCCACGACTTTGGTTTCGATGCCGCGCGCGGCGGTCCGGCCCAGGGTGGAGAAGAGGGCCTCGGGGCCGACGCCGAGATAATTAAGGACATAATCGACCAGTTTCTTAACTTCCGGATGGCCCTTGCCGTAGGCTACCAGTACGGAGGCCAGCGGGCCTGTTTCCACGGAGGTCTTGCCGTAGCGGGGCGCCTTCATCCAGGAATAGCGGTCACGGTCTTCGTAAGCGGTGTACTGCGGTTCGGTCACGCCCTGGTAGGGATGATAATCCTTGTCGCCCTGATACCAGCTGTGGCGGACGTGTTCGGTGATCAGTTTGGGATCGAAGGATTCGACCTGGCCGATGTTGCGGTTGAAGATGACTCCGGGAGGCAGCCAGCGGCTGTTCAGGTCGCTTTCGACGGTCGGGAATTCGCCGAAGGTCAGGAAGTTGGTGGTTCCGCCGATACCGGCCCAGTCTTTGTAGTAGGACGCGACGGCCAGAAGATCCGGGATGTAGCATTCATCGATGAACTGCTTGGTTTCCTGGAACAGGCCCACGAATTCGGAGATGCGTTCGTTGGTAAGGCTCTCGTAACAGGTCACGCCGCCGACTACGGTGAACTGGGTGTGCGGGTTTTTGGCGCCGAAAACGGCCATGGCCCGGGCTGCCTTGACCTGCAGATGCAGGGCTTCGAGGTAGTGCGCGGTAGCGATGAGATTGACTTCCGCCGGCAGATAGTAGGCCTTGTGTCCGCCCAGGAAGTAGGCGTTGGTGAAGATGCCGAGCTGACCGGAGTCGACCAGGCTCTTGACCTTGTCCTGTACGGCTTTCAAGTCTTCGGCCTTGGTCACGCGGGTCGAGATGGAGTTGGCGATGGATGCGGCCTTTTTGGGATCGGCGGTCAATGCGCCGGTGACATCCACCCAGTCCAGGGCATGCAGGTGATAGAAATGCACGATGTGGTCATGCAGGTACTGAGCGGCCAGAACCAGATTACGGATCAGGCGCGCGTTATCAGGCAGATCTTTGTCCACGCCGACGGCATTGTCCACGCAACGGGTGGAAGCCAGGGCATGGGTATAGGTGCAGACACCGCAGGAGCGCTGGGTGAAATGCTGCGCATCGCGGGGATCGCGGCCTTTGAGAATCAACTCCAGTCCACGGAAAAGCTGGGAGCTGGACCAAACGTTGGTGACCTTGCCCTGGTCCACTTCGACTTCGATTTTGAGGTGACCTTCGATTCGGGTAACGGGATCCACGATGATGGGTCCCTTGAAGTTTGTATCCATTGGGGTGGCGATAACACCCGGAGCTTGGTTGGGTTTGCAACCGGACATATGTACTCTCCTCTGATTTCGGTAAATGTTGAGCCTTGAGCAACAGCCTTCTTATGCTTCTTCGTAGAAGGGGGAAGCGGAGTCCCAGAAATCGGGTTCACTGCAGCCGATACATGGATGGCCGGCCTGAACCGGCCAGTTCGTCTGGTTGAACTTGACCTTTGGGCAGTTGTTGTAGGTCATGGGGCCTTTGCAGCCGAGCTTGTAAAGGCACCAGCCATTGCGGGCCTCTTCCGAATCAAAGGAGGGTGCGAATTCGCCGGCTTCGTAATGGGGCAGACGCTCGCACTGTTCGTGCACGGTTTCTCCGTAGAACATGATCGGACGGTTCACGGAGTCCATTTCCGGAATGGCCATGTTGTGGGTCAGGAGATGAACGATTGTTCCAACCAGGTTGTAGGGGTTGGGGGGGCAACCGGGAATGTTGATTGCGTTGACGCCGAGATGCTTGAGTGCGTCGTTGATGCCCTTGGCATCGGTCGGGTTGGGACTCGCGGCCTGAACGCCGCCGTACGTGGCGCACGTACCGTAAGAGATCGTGGCGATGGCTTTTGGCACGACTTCGGAACAAATCTCAAGCATGGTCCGTCCTGCGACCTTGCCGTAGATGCCGTTGTCCTTGGTCGGGATGGCGCCTTCAACAACGCACACGAAGCCGTTAGGAGAGTTTACGGCCGCGTGCAGCGCTTCTTCAGCCTTGTGGCCGGCGGCTGCCATGATGGTTTCATGGTAGTCGAGGCTGATAGTGTCCAGAATCAGGTCGTCGATAAAGGGACGAACAGCGCGGAGAATGGATTCAGAGCAGCCTGTGCATTCCGCGTTATGCAGCCAGACCACGGAAGGACGCCTGGGAGAAGTCAGCGCCAGGGCGATTTTATTGGCAAATGACGCCTCCATACCCATGACCGCAGCGATTGTGGTGCAGAACTTCATGAAATCTCGGCGGGAGACCCCACTTCTTTCCAACCGCTCATCGGCCCCGGGTTTGCCTAAACCTACAGAAACCTTCATAACACACCTCCATCAGTGTATGAATAAAAGACAGGTAACAATTGTTGTTGACCTGTCATGTCCACAATCAGCTAGGATGTTCGTCGAATTCGTGTTGTTGACCCGTGGTGTCCACAATCAGCAAGGACGTCCGGTGAATATTTCCTTTTCTTTCCCGTTACATGGCTCTGTATGGGAGGTCAATACGTATCCCTAAAAAAATGATGTAGTATCACAGTTTTAGATATAGAAGGCGCCACGCATCACAGTGGCTGATTTGAATGCGCAAGTGCTATTATTTTAATTTCTGTGTTACCAAAGAGAAGTGTTTTGTCTACCGAAAGACGTGGAGATCATGTTTCTCTTTTTTCGTTATTTCGGTAAGTTGAAAGATTTGATCCGGGCACGGGCACGAAGGTCTGGTTTTGGAATTGCCGAAAAGGGCTTTTCCCATTCTTGAACTTAGGCAAAAGCCTGCGTAGGGATATGATTGTCTTGCTACGATGGACCCGCGTGCGTCCGTCAATCCCGTTGGAAGGAGTTGCCATATGGACAAGCAGATCATTCTTGATGCCTTCATGTTTCGCCATGCCTGCAAGGAATTTGACCCGGATATCAAGATTTCCGAAGAGGATTTTCTGTTCATTCTGGAAACCGCGCGTTTGTCTCCCAGCTCCTTCGGGTTTGAGCCGTGGCAGTTTTTGGTTGTCCAGGACATGAACTTTCGCATGAAACTCCTGCCCCACACCTGGGGCGGCAAGGGGCAGATTCCTACGGCGAGTCATTTTCTGGTTTGCCTGGCCATGAAAACGCCCCTGCTCAAGTTCGACAGCCTCGGCATCGCGGATTTCATGCGTCAGATCCAGGAATTGCCCGAGGATCGGATCACCGCGCGTACGGAATATTACGCCACGTTTCAGCAGTCGGATTTTCGCCTGCTGGACAGCGACCGGGCCATGTTCGACTGGGCCGGCAAGCAGTGTTACATCGCCCAAGCCAATATGATGACGGCCGCGGCATTGATCGGAATCGACTCCTGTCCCATCGAAGGTTTTGCCCAGGATAAGGTGGACGAGGTGCTGGCGGAGGATTTCGGCGTTGATCTGAATGAATTCGGGGTGGCCTACATGCTTGCGTTCGGGTATCGGGCCAAGCCTCCGAAGCGAAAGACGCGTAGGCCGTTAGAACAGATGGTCCGCTGGTTCTAGGTGTACATTACATGTTGAAAGAAGAGAGCGCAGTGGCTGAAGACTATAGCATCGCGGATGTTTCAAAATATTGCATGGCCACGGACCTGGGGCTTGAGTGCGTCTGCTCGAAGCGCTCCACGGTCAAGGTGGGCACGGGCAATACGGTCAAAAAGGAAGACAGCACCCTTTATTATTACGCCAAGCAGATTGATGACGAGCTTTTGGCCCTGCAGTCGCTCAATTCCAATTGGGCGCCTTCGGGTCCGGCTCTGGAAGTGACCATGCTGGAGCTGATCACCCAGTATCAGCCGGAAGTGGACATGTTCTTGAAGCAGGTCAAACCCGTCATCCAGAAAATCGCCAAGGCCGTAGCCAGGGGCGACCGGCACCGAAATAACGGGGAGCCCTATTCGGCGGCCATGGAGTACAACAACGCCCTGGGTCTGGATGAAAAAAACGTCCGGGCCTTGTTCGGTCTCGGGCTAACCTATTTGCAATACAATCAGCACGACAAAGCCCAGGCGGTTTTCGAGCAGCTCATCGCCCTGGACGGGTTTGCCTCGGCCGAATACAAACATCTCTTCAATCAGTTCGGAATAGAACTGCGCAAGCAGGACATGCTGGATCAGGCCTGCCGTTATTATTCCCGCGCCTTAGAGGTCTGCGCCACGGACGAAAATCTTTATTTCAACCTGGCCAGGGCCTTTGTCCATGGCGGCCGGGTCGGAGAGGCGGAAAATGCCCTGGAGAAGTGCCTGAGCATCAATCCCGGGCATGAAGAAGGGCGGAAGTTTAAAAAGTATCTTTGTTCCTTGTCGCTCAGTTGATCAGTGTCCCGCGCGTAGCTCGTAAACACCCACGCCCAGCACCAGCAAGAGCATGATCAGCCCCGAGCCGGTCACGCCCATCCATCCGAAATGCTTGAATCCATGTCCCATGACCGTGATTCCCGCCGACCCGCCAAGATAATACCATAATATATAGAGCGAATTGGCCCTGCCTCGGCTGCAGGAGAGCTTGCAAGGCCAGGGTCATTGCGGTGCCGGGTCACGCAGCCACATGTGCACGTGGGGGATGCCCGCTTCCTCAAACTCCTCCCCGCAGGCGGTGAAGCCATGCCTGCGGTAGAAACCCGTGGCCCTGGTCTGGGCATGAAGCTCGAAGTTGGAAAAGCCGTCTTTGCGGCACTGCTCCAGCATGAATTGCAGGAGCTTTGCGCCTACTCCCCGGCCGCGCCAAGCGCGGCGCACGGCCAAGCGCTGCAGGAAGGCCCGGTCGCCCTGGTAGCGGATGCGGCCGCAGGCCACGGGTTCGCCGTCTATTTCCCCGAGAACGTGTACGGCCGCAATATCGTTCCCGTCCATTTCGTCGGCATGCGCGATGCTCTGTTCTTCCATGAAAACGATAGCCCGGACCATGAACACCTGGAGCAGGCCGTCTAGTGTGTGCACGCGTTTGAACATGAACTTTCCTGAGCGCCGGGCTGCTCTGCCCGGCGCGGTATCGGCTATTTATCTGGAGCGGTCGTCTGGTTTGCCGGGAGCTGCGTTTGCACCGGG
>Ga0265295_1007268_pt1 | contig 12870 bp, 12 predicted proteins | sample Munlansysbiofilm_FD_192503 | JGI IMG/M metagenome (GOLD analysis project Ga0265295, IMG submission 192503) | Leachate microbial communities from a municipal landfill in Southern Ontario, Canada - Methane capture system biofilm | ecosystem: Engineered > Solid waste > Landfill > Unclassified ... | reverse complement strand
TTATGTGTGGCTATTTCTGGTGTTAATTCCATACATGCTCTAAAGGTTCTTTCTAATCCTTCTCTTTGTATGTTTTGTTGCTCTTCGTATGGGGTCTCCATATGTGGTACTAATGTGTTTATGTCCAAAAGGTCTCCACTGCCTATCTTACTGCAGATGCGCTTGCCTTCTTCAAAGTAGTGTTTGGTGTAGCCTTTGTCGTTGATGGTGATGAGTGGGTTGGCATAGAGGGTTTGCTGGTCGAAGATTGGGGTATAGTAGTCTTGGCCGTTTTGGTTAACATGCATGGTTTGCCCTGTGAGCTTAAGATTCCTTTCGCCTGTGGCATCGTAGTTATACCAGGCTCCATTGTTTTTATCACTCATCCCCTGCAATCGATTGTCTTCTGTCCAACAATATTTATTCAACTCTATATATGTTACATCTCTTTTTATCACGCTTCAAAGTTACTTCTTTTATTTAATTAATCTCTTCTTTTCTGTAATTTGATTCTACGAAAATGTAACTTGATTATAATTCCGTAGAATTTGATTCTCTATAATTAAAACGAAGTGTTATTTTATTATTTGCTACTTTATAAAATGGGATCAGGAATAGTATCTAATCCTTCAAAGGACTTTTCGCTAAATTAATTTGATTAGTCAATATTTTTCAATTACTTACATCATCAACTCCAAATCTGATACACTACCACTTTTGGGGTGCACTTCAATTATTCTGCCTTTGCATTATTTTGATTTTAATAATCAATGTTTTTCAACGACTTACATCATCAACTCCCAATCTGATATACTACCCAAAACTAATTGCTTTTAGTATTTCTGCAAATCTTTTAACATCATATAATATTGCGTCTTCTTCTATCAAAAGCCTCCTTAATTCTGTTAGATCATCAGACAATTGTCCGATAGTTAAATTCTGAGGTTCTTTATATGGATCATACATTTCATCATCGGATATATTCCAATAATAATCTTTTGATATATTTATTTCTGCACCAATATCTTCTTTCAATTTTGAGAATAAAATTGTTGCTATTTCTTGTAAGTCATCAATTTTAATAACCATAATCATTAGTTGTTTAATATTTTATTAATATTATTTTTAAATGTTTTTATTTCCCGTCGTGAGGGATATGTTATCCCCCACTTCTTTATTATTAAGATTTGAAATCAAATACTTAATCATTATTATTACTTATTTATAATAACAACCACCAATCTGATAAACTACTTTATACAATAACATATTCTACTTACAATTTAATAGCTTTTTGTGATTTGAATTTACAATGCTATCCGATATTCTTATTGTCATACCACATTTATTATTGTCATACCACATTTTTAAATCTTTAATATCTGCCTTTAAATCTGATTGTTTTATATATATTGGTTGTTCAATAATATCATAACGGAAATTATGGTTAGTTAACAATTTTAAATAATCCGTGGATTCAGAGAATTTCCTTAAATCATCATCTTTAAAATAAACAACTTCATCTTTATCAAATTGTTTCCCATATGCTGAAATAAAATCTATCATACTAAAATATTTTTCTTTAAATATTACATCCTCTTTACATGTTTTGTTGCAAGACAACAAACACACAATACATGTTATTATAATCAATACTTTCTTCATTTATTCTCAATTTTTTGTAAGTTTTATTATAGGATTCTTTGTACTATAAGAATAAGTTGATATATTTCCTTTCTTATCTGTATGTGATACTGAATATCTGCTCCCTCTTGGAGTATAAGACTCTTTCCCTCTAATAGAGCCATTAACTCTATTTTCAGCTGCAATACCTCTTTTGTGGTTTCCTTCATAACCTAAATCACTCCCTTTCTTAAAACCAGATTTTGCTTTCCCAAATTGTTCAACAAGTTCATGAGTTAATTTTCCTTGTTTGGTAGAAGCTCCTTTCCCTAAATCATCAAACTGCATAATATCTGCAATATCAATAGTATTATTTTTATAATTCCCCAACGCAACATCTGATGCCCCATATTTAACATTAATAACCGCAGTTACATTATGATTTTCTGTCATTGAATAGAGTTCTTTATAAAATGCTTGTGCTTCAGAAGACATTTTAGATATATCTCCTCCTCCTTTTGTAGCTCTTAATCTCATGTTACTCCCTCCATTTTTCCCTTTTGTATAATACATCTCAAATTGACCTTCTAAGCCTTTATTTACTATATTTTCAAATTCTTTTTTACTTGACTCATTATTCTTCCCCTTATAAAAAGTCAATTCTATGTCCCTTCCATCCGGATCCACAAGCATAACAGGATTATTCGCACAATAGTTATAACTTGTAACATGTGGGTATTTGTCGCTCATTGGGTCGACGGAGAGCCAGATGCTTGCCCAGTCGTAGTAGTAGCGGGCGCCGTAGTTGTTGTAGCCCGTTTCTTCGTCTTTTTCTTTGCCGTTGAATTTGTATGGGGTGTCGTATTGGGAGGTATTGTATTTCATATCTACCCAGTCCTCGCCAAATGGTAGATAGACTAATTGTTGGGTTTCGTAGCCGTCTCGGTCGGTTAGGAAAGAGGCTGAGCCTAAGTGGTCGGAGTGGTAGTAGAAGCTTGGTTCTTCTGGGTTCATTGGTCCTTCGTAGGGTTGGACTACTTTTTCGTGGAGGTTATGTGTGGCTATTTCTGGTGTTAATTCCATACATGCTCTAAAGGTTCTTTCTAATCCTTCTCTTTGTATGTTTTGCTGCTCTTCGTATGGGGTCTCCATATGTGGTACTAATGTGTTTATGTCCAAGAGGTCTCCACTGCCTATCTTACTGCAGATCCTTCTGCCTTCTTCAAAGTAGTGTTTGGTGTAACCTCGGTCATTGATGGTGATGAGTGGGTTGGCATAGAGGGTTTGCTGGTCAAAGATTGGGGTATAGTAGTCTTGGCCGTTTTGGTTGACATGCATGGTTTGCCCTGTGAGCTTAAGGTTCCTTTCGCCTGTGGCATCGTAGTTATACCAGGCTCCATTTCGCCTATCACTCATCGCCTGAATACGATTGTCTTCTGTCCAACAAAGACGTCGCTCTCCATTGTCATCATTCTTGTGATAGATCATATTGCCTTTTGAATCCCAGTCAAAGTTATTTGTCTGTCCGCTTATTCCGTCTGTAATTTGGCTTACTCCATATGGGTTATTGCTTATGTTATAGGTATAGCTGTTATCATAGTCTAATGTGGCTATTGATTGCCCTCCATCATCGTGTCTTATTCCGCTTAGTGTCTTGGTTAATATACTCCCTGATGGACTGTAACTAAGTCCTAACTCATAGTTTAATGTTACGTTAGGGTCTGTCCAATCTCCATGTGCATAGGTTAACTGGTAGTTGTCATCATAGGTGTAATTCTGTACATATGGGTTTATTCCTGTGTTTTCTATCATTGTGATATTCCCTGCTGGGTCATAGGTGTATTCTAAATTCAACAATTCTCCATTTGGGTTTTCTGTTATGAGGTGTGTCATCCTGCGCATGTCTGGGTCATAGGTGTAGTAGGTTCTGGTTTCATTGCCATTATGAACTGCTGTTCTTTGTTCAAACTGGTCGTACTCTATATTGTCTATATATATAGTTTGTCCTATGCTTGGTTTAATTCCTTCTACACGTTTTAATAAGCCGCCTAAATTATATGTATAGGTTACTGTTTCATTATCCGGATAGATAATTTGCTTTATTCTGTTCCAGCTGTCATACTCCCACTCTGTGGTTAGCGTGAATGGTTCTGAGTTAGGGACTATATATGTATGTCTGTTTCTTATCATCTCGCCCATATTGCCGTATTCAAATTCTTGTACGCCGGTGGCATCTTGCTGTCTTTGGTTATATATTACATTACTTATTATCACGCTTCAAACTTAGTACTTTTATTTAAATTCATCCCTTTTCTGTCTTTTGATTCTACGAAAATGTAATTTGATTCTATTTTTTTGTAATTTGATTCTAATTCCGTAGAATTTGATTCTATTAAGTTTGTTATAAATACAATCATTTTATACATACTATTCAAATTAGTTTAAAAAATCATATATCTTAGGAAAAACTTCTTTGAAAGTTTGAGCTTGTAAATTCGTATTATTTCCGTATTCTAATCCAACTTCAATATATCCTTTTATCCATTTTTTTTGTTCTATACTTATTGTTTTGATAGAGTGAATAAATTTGTCTTCTCCAATAAGCGCTATCAAATCAACTACAACTGCACCATGGTCATAACCAGCCCCGTCATAAATTTCCAACAATGCTAATTGCTTTATTGAAGCATCATCACCTTTAACAGCTTCATTCAGCAATCTACAATAATCAATATTTTGCTCTTCTGAAACAATGAGTAATAATTCAGATACTTCAATACCATTTATTACTTTATTTCCACAACTGGTAAAACACATAAGCAATATAACATATAATAATATTTTTTTTACAAATGTTTTTTTCATATTTTACTCCTCCTCCTTTGTTTTATACGGGATCTTATCTGCTCCCTTAACTTCCATAGTGCCGTATCTGATTAATTTAGAAAAAGGATTTAGCCATTGTCTACCTCTTTTTTCAGAAACAATAGTAGTGCTTGTAGAATTTAATATTAAAGTAACAACATCCCAACTTACTTGTGCTTCGTCTTGTGTTTTATCTACAGTAACACAACCCCAGCTTAATCCTCCTAAATGAAATCTATAACCATCTCTATCCGTAACTTCATCTTTATCGTTATATCTCTTATTGTCTTGCCTGTCTAATCTAAACCACCCTTTATGCCTTGTATCTGCATTATTATCAACTATGTCGTATGTTGCATTAGGTATTGCTTTTTGCTTCCTATCGCCCGAAACTCTTACAATCTTTCCATTTTCTACCTGCCCTCCTGAAAAAACATTATTTATTACTAATACTTGATTATGGGTTAAATTACCATTTTTATCTCTTATACCACCTAATTGATAATCGCTTGCGGAAACGTGTTTTATAGGTAGTCCTTTTTTGTAATGGTCTAAATCCATTATGTACAGCTTGTTCGTCTCTCTGTTAAAAACAGATTTTATTATTCTCCCATCCGGATCCACAAGCATAACAGGATTATTAGCACAATATTTATAATAGGTTAGGTGTGGGTATTTGTCGCTCATTGGGTCGACGGAGAGCCAGATGCTTGCCCAGTCGTAGTAGTAGCGGGCGCCGAAATTGTTGTAGCCGGTTTGTTCGTGGTATTTATTATTTATATTATTGTACTCACGATTGCTTCGCAATTCTTCGTCTTTTTCTTTGCCGTTGAATTTGTATGGGGTGTCGTATTGTGAGGTGTTGTATTTCATATCTACCCAGTGTTGTTCGTGGTATTTATTATTTATATTAAGGTACTCACGATTGCTTCGCAATTCTCCGAATGGTAGGTAGACTAATTGTTGGGTTTCGTAGCCGTCTCGGTCGGTTAGGAAGGAGGCTGAGCCTAAGTGGTCGGAGTGGTAGCATCTATTTATCATATATCAACTCCTTCTCTATTTCTTCAATGGTTGGCAAGCTACTTTTCAATTCTTCTGGTAAATTATTAGTTATAATATATTCGCTTATCCCAATTGGTTTTTGAATATCTCGTAATGCAAACTCTGCCTCAATACTGTTTTTTTCTCTGCAAAGTAATAATCCTATGGTAGGATTATCTTCTGGCATTTTCACTAAACTGTCTACCGCAGTAAGTGTTTGTTGTGCAAGTGATGATACTTCATTTGGCAAGGTCTGACTAAAATTGTTAATTGCATTTCCTTGTCGTAAGTGAAGTTTATTTTCTATTTGAGTCTTTAGCGTAGCTCTACTCCATTGATTTGAAATTGTTTGATTAATATAAAACAAGGCTACTTCTCTATTCTCTGCTTTGGTAAATATTAGAATATTATGTCCCCATGGAATTTGTGCAACAAGCTGTTGCACTAAATCATTATTAATATTCTCCGATAATTGGCAATGAATTGGTTCTGAATAATATTTATAAAAACTCATTGCATAGAAAAGATTTCTACGTGAGAGACCTTTTACATTTGGAAATTCTCTTTGCAAATCTTGAGCAACTTGCTCAATAAGTTTGTCTCCCCAAAGTGATTCTTTCTCAGAAATCATCATTCCTAAATCCCAATAAAATTCAATTAATGCTGAATTAACTGCAATAGCTGCTTTTATTTGCGATGATCTAACTTTACCTTTTAGTTCAATCAACCATTCCTTATAAGAGATATCTATTTCCATAATTTGTTCAATCCTGTATTATCACCTATGTTAGTTTTAAATACTTTTCCTCATTAATTTATTAAACATTTTTAATCCATTCTATTTTCAAGTGCCAAAGTTATAGATTTATTTTTATATAGGATAGATATTTGAGGAATTAATTGGAAGAGATTTTATTTTAATCAAGTTCTATTGAATTCTTTCTTGATAAAAATGAATTCTTTCTTGATTTAAATGTCACTATGGTAGCTACCATAGTAGCATTATGGTGATTTTGTTAGGAAATAACGAACTCATTCCCTTGTATTTGCAAAGATAGGTAAAATATTTGAATTATGGATGAAATTTACTCTTTTTTTGTGTTCTTCTTTCTCTATTTTATTTCTATTATGCAGCATTTTTAGTGCATTTTAGAAATAAAAAGAAAAACGCCGCATTTTTAAGTGCGGAATATTATTTCGTTGTTCTCTTTTAAGGCTATTTTTGCCTTTGGTGTTTATCTTTTTATTTTTGATTCTATAAAAGTTCTTTCTGCCATATAGGATGAGCGTACTAATGGACCTGATTCTATATGGTCAAAGCCTAATTCTAATCCTATTTTCTTGTATTTTTCGAATTGTTCTGGGGTTACGTATTCCTCTACTGGAATATTATTAGTGGTCGGTTGTAGATATTGTCCTATTGTAAATAATTGGCATCCTACTCCTCTTAGGTCTTTCATCAACTCAATAACTTCTTCTTCTCTCTCTCCTATTCCAACCATTATACCTGATTTTGCTATTAAGCCATACTCTCTTGCTTGTTTTAATACATCCAAGCTTAAACCGTATTTTGCTCTTGAACGCACTTGGTTTGAGAGTCTTTTTACGGTTTCCATATTATGTCCAAGTATATCTGGCTTTGCTTCAAATACTATATCCAACCATTCTTTATTAGCATCGAAATCAGGGATAAGCACTTCGATAATTATTTCTGGGTTTAATCTTCTTATCTCCCTAATTGTTTCAGCCCAATGCTCTGCTCCCTTGTCTGGCAAATCATCTCTATCAACAGAGGTGATTACACAATGCTTTAATCCCATTAGCTTAACACTATTAGCAATTTTCTTTGGTTCGTTATTATTCAATGGCAATGGCTTACCAGAAAGAGTAGCACAAAACTTACAACTTCTTGTACATATCTCTCCTGCAATCATAAAGGTTGCTGTACCCTTGCTCCAGCATTCCCCAATATTAGGGCATTTACCACTTGAACAAATTGTGTGAAGGTGGTTTTCCTCTACTATATTCTTAACTTTTGGGTAATTCTCTCCCGAGCTAAGTTTAATCTTTAGCCATGAGGGTTTTCTCTCTTTATTAATCATTGATAATCTTTTTTTCTTGCAATAGCTTATAGGTTTTTTCAGCTGCTAATTGTTCTGCTGCCTTAATAGAATAATCTATACCTGTTTCATAGCCTTGCTCATCAACAAAAACCTGTACATTATATTGTTTACGAGAATGATTTTCTAATATATCCAAAACCTGGAAGGATACCTTTTGTTTTGTCTTTTGTCCCCAGTCGATAATCTTACTCTTGTAGTTCCAATCTGTATTTTCTAAAGAATCAATATCCAGGTATATAGAAAATATCTTCTTAGTAATAATATTATAGGTGAATTTATATCCCTTATCTAAATATATTGCTCCAACAATTGCCTCAAAAGCATCTCCATCCATTGATACAAACTGCGAGTAATTATCTCTTGAATACTTGATATGTTTTGTTAGACCTATTTTAAAAGAAAGCTTGTTTAAAGAAGTTCGTGATACAATTTTTGAACGCATTTCAGTAAGGAAACCCTCTCCTTGATAAGGATATTTCTTAAATAAATAATCTCCTACAATAGTACTTAGAACTGTATCTCCAAGGTATTCTAACCTTTCGTTATTCATTTTATGCCCTTTGCTATCAGTATGTATATAGGACTTATGAATAAGGGCAAGCTTATAAATAGAAATGTTCTTAGGCTTGCACCCAAGAACATTAATTAGAAAGAGTTTTAATTCTTTATCTTTTTTAGAAAATGCTAATCTTATATTATTAATAAGACTAAACATTTTTACTCAACATACTTTTTTAGTGCTATACAAGCATTATGACCACCAAAACCGAAAGTATTGCTAAGAGCAACATTTATCTCTCTATTTTGAGCTTTATTGAATGTATAGTTTAAGTCAGGAAGTTCTGGATCATCAGTGAAATGATTAATTGTTGGAGGAACAATGCTATTTTTAATAGCAAGTATAGTTGCAATTACTTCAATTGCTCCTGCTGCTCCCAACAAGTGTCCAGTCATTGACTTGGTAGAATTAAGGTTGATATTCTTCGCATGATCACCAAATAAAGATACGATAGCCTTAGGCTCAGAAACATCCCCTACAGGAGTTGATGTTCCATGGGTATTGATATGGTCTACAGAACTAAGCTCTAATCCTGCCTCTTCAAGAGCAAGCTTCATTGCCATCATAGCACCTCTACCCTCTGGATGAGAAGCAGTCATATGATATGCATCAGCAGTAAGACCAGAACCAACAACCTCAGCATAGATTTTTGCACCTCTTGCTAATGCGTGTTCCAATTCTTCCAATACCAAAGCTCCAGCTCCTTCGCCAATTACAAATCCATCTCTATCTTTGTCAAATGGTCTTGATGCAGTTTTAGGATCGTCGTTTCTTGTAGAAAGTGCTTGCATTGAACCAAAGCCACCAACGCTTGATTCAACAACTGATGCCTCACTACCTCCACAAATCATCATATCAGATTTCCCAACCTTAATATAAAGAGCTGCATCAGCAATAGCATGAGCAGAAGAAGCACAAGCAGATACTGTAGCAAAGTTTGGTCCCCTCAAATCGTGTTTGATTGAGATATGTCCAGCACAGATATCGGCTATCATCTTAGGAATAAAGAAAGGAGAGAAACGCAATGCACCATCTCCATTTACAAAATCCTTTACTTCGTTTTGGAATGTACCTATGCCACCAATACCTGATGCCCATACAACCCCAATTCTATCTTTATTAAGAGTATTGAAATCTGCTCCAGAATCTTCCACTGCTTGGTCTGCAGCGACAATTCCATACTGTGAAAATTTATCGTATTTTCGAATTTCTTTTCTATCAAAATACTTAGATCCATCAAAACCTTTTAGTTCGCAAGCAAACTTTGTTTTTGCCTTTTCAGGGTCAAAATAAGTAATAGGAGCAGCGCCACTTACTCCATTAACTAATCCATCCCAATACTCTGAAATGTTTAGCCCAATAGGAGTAAGCGCACCCATTCCTGTTACGACAACTCGTCTCATTTTCATAATGAAATGAAATTATTTTGTTGCGTTTTCGATGTATGCTATAGCATCACCTACAGTTGTGATCTTCTCTGCTTGATCGTCTGGAATAGAAACACCAAATTCCTTCTCTAATTCCATAATCAATTCAACTGTGTCTAAAGAATCTGCACCCAAATCGCTAGTGAAACTAGCTTCTGGAGTTACTTGACTTTCTTCAACACCTAGCTTATCTACTACGATAGCTGCTACTTTTGTTGCAATTTCAGACATAAATATTAAGTTTTAAAATTAAACTAAGTTGCAAAGAAACGACATTTTTATTATTTGGGCAAAAAAAAACCATACTAATTACCCCCTTTGAGGGGTATTTAATTGATTCATAAGTTATAGCCTAAGAGGGTGAAAATGGTCTTTTTTTGGTTTTTTAGTGCATAAATTTCGATTCATCTAATAATAAATCTTATTTTTGCACTCTAAAACAAGAAAAAAATGAAGAAAATCGCAGTTTTTGCCTCAGGAAATGGTTCTAATTTTCAAAGGATAGTTGAGTATTTTGAAAACAAGGATAATATAGAGATAAGCTTATTAGTTGTAAACAAGAAAGATGCATTTGCAAGAGAAAGAGCAAAAGACTTAGGTATAGAGCATATATATATAGGTAGAGAAGAGTTTTATAATTCTAATACATTATTAGATATATTGAAGGGAAAAGATATTAATCTAATCGTATTGGCAGGTTTCCTTTGGTTGATTCCTGAATATTTAATTGACAACTATACAATAATAAATATACATCCAGCCCTCCTTCCTAAATATGGAGGGAAGGGAATGTATGGAGACAAAGTTCACAATGCGGTTATCGAAAATAAAGAAAAGGAAAGTGGGATAACTATACATTACGTAAATAACAAATACGACAAAGGAGAGGTAATTTTCCAAGCAAAATGTGAGATTCTACCCTTTGATGATGCAAATTCTCTTGCAGAAAAAATCCACGCTCTCGAACATGAGTATTTCCCGCAAATAATTGAAAAACTTATTAGTGAAAGCTGATAAGAATATTACTGAAAGAAGAAATATTAGAAATAGGTTTATTTTTTCTATTTTTTATTTGAATCTTAGAGTCTATTTTCATATCTTTGCCCCCAACTTAAATAAATATTAATTCTTTAATCATGTAAGTATATGAAATTATATCAATCATCTGAAATCAAAAACATCGCATTAGTTGGCGGGGCGAAATCCGGAAAAACCACTCTTGCAGAAGCAATGGCATTTGAAGGAGGGGTCATTAGTCGTAGAGGTAGTGTTGAGGATAAAAATACTATTTCTGACTATAGAGAAATTGAAATTGACAGAAGAAATTCTGTAGTATCAACACTAATGTATGCGGAATACAATAATCATAAGATAAATATTATTGATGTGCCTGGTTTTGCAGACTTCCAGGGTGAAATGGTTTCTGCACTTTCTGCAGTAGAAACAGCAGTAGTAGTTATTAATGCCCAAATAGGGATTGAAGTAGGCACTGAGATTGCATTCAAATACACTTCTAAATATAATATTCCTTTAATTTTTAGTATTAATCAGCTCGACCATGAGAAAGCTAATTTTGAGGAGCAGGTTAAGGAAATGAAGGAATTCTTCGGAGAAAAGATTACCGTAGTTCAATATCCAATTAATGCTGGAGTTGGCTTTGATTCTTTCGTTGACCTTGTTTTACAAAAAATGTTGAAATATCCTAAAGGAGGAGGAAAACCTGAAATATTAGAGATACCTGAAAGCGAAAAAGAAAATGCTGAGAGATATCGTTTGGCATTGGTTGAAAATGCTGCATCTGGTGCTGATGACCTTATGGAAAAATATTTTGAAGAAGGCAATCTAAGCATTCAAGAAGTAAGAAGAGGGCTAAAATTAGGTCTTGCCTCAAGAAGTATATTCCCTGTATTATGTAGTTCTGCAAAAGAAAATATTGGAGTTGGCCGTCTATTAGAATTTATTACTTTCAATGTTCCATGTCCAAGCGAATTACCAATAGAAAGAAATCTAAGCACTGGAGAAAAAATAGAATATAATGCTTCCTCTCCTGCACTTTTGCATATTTTCAAAACTGCCAATGAGCATCATCTTGGAGAAATTGCTTTTATGAAGGTATTACGAGGAGAGATTGCCGAAGGTATGGAATTGATTAATTCCAAGAACCAAGTAAAGGAAAGATTAGCACAGATATTTGTAAACTCTGGAAAGAATAGAGTAAAGATTGAAAAAGCATACCCTGGTGATATTATAGCTACTATTAAACTAAAGGATTCTAAAACCAACTCTACCCTTACTTCATTAAAGGCCCCTGATGCTATGATAAACCCTATTATATTCCCTGAACCAATATTCACAACTGCTGTTAAAGCTATTTCAAATACGGATGATGAAAAGGTTGGAGCTGCTCTTAATGAATACTGCCAACACGATAAGTCTATGAGGGTTGAATTTTCAAGAGAGATTAAGCAAACCATAATTAAAGGGATGGGAGAATTGCATATCAATACTTTGAAATGGTATTTCGATAATCAATATAAATTAGGTATTGAATTCTTTGCTCCTAAGGTTCCTTATAGAGAAACAATCACCAAGAGTGCTGAGGCTTCTTATCGCCATAAAAAACAATCAGGAGGTGCAGGACAGTTTGGAGAGGTATATATGTTGATTGAGCCTTATGTTGAAGGTATGCAACCTCAAAAGAAATATCCTATTAGAGGTAGTGAGACCCACGAATTACCTTGGGGAGGAAAGCTAATCTTTAATAATTGTATTGTTGGAGGAGCTATTGACACCAGATTTATGCCAGCTATATTAAAAGGTATAATGGAAAAGATGGAAGAAGGACCACTAACTGGTAGCTATGCAAGAGATATTGTTGTAAACGTATATGATGGTAAGATGCACCCTGTGGATTCAAATGAAATGGCATTTAAACTTGCTGGTAGAAATGCTTTTAGAGAGGCTTTCAAAAATGCAGGAGCTAAGATTCTTGAACCTATTTACGATATTACTGTTGAGGTTCCTTCAGATATGATGGGAGGAGTAATGACAGATCTTCAAGCTCGTAGAGCAATAGTTATGGGAATGGATTCTGAAGGAAGAAACCAAATAGTAAAGGCTCAAATTCCTATTGCTGAAATGCATCGTTATTCAACTTCACTATCTTCTCTTACCTCTGGAAGAGGAAATTATACTCTCAAGTATAAGGAATACCAACCAGTTCCTACTGATGTTCAAAATGCATTACTAAAAG
>Ga0265295_1007266_pt1 | contig 12871 bp, 19 predicted proteins | sample Munlansysbiofilm_FD_192503 | JGI IMG/M metagenome (GOLD analysis project Ga0265295, IMG submission 192503) | Leachate microbial communities from a municipal landfill in Southern Ontario, Canada - Methane capture system biofilm | ecosystem: Engineered > Solid waste > Landfill > Unclassified ... | reverse complement strand
CACGCACACCACGTACCCAGACAGCCACGCGCACGCCATCAGGAGCAACACGCAGCAACCCCGGCAAGGAATCAGCAGAGCACGAAAGCGCCCAAGCGTCGTAGATCTCTAAACGACGGAACAGGTCCACGTGGTCAACTTCTCCGTCGTAATCCGGATGATCGGCGTAATAGCCCGACTTGCCGACATACGGCGGGTCCGCATACGCAAACGCCATCGTCGAACCATCCGAAGGCCTTAAGCGACGGGGTTTAAATCGGTGATACGCCTGGCGGCAACGCACATCACAGAACCGCGCATCACTGCGCTTGGCCTCACTGAGCACAGCACCACAATGCTCGCACGTCCTCACGAACCATCACCCCCGAGCATCAACTGCTCGAAAACCACATGACGCACAGGAGAGGGGAGGGGAGCGCGACCCGTCCAGAACGGGCAATCAGGGAACCCCCATGCCTCGAAATCGTGCGCCGGGCAATCGTCCGTGGAAGCCAGCGCACACGTCCGGCAAGTCATATCGTGATCGCCGAAACAGGATTCGACACGCACAGGAGGCCGGGCGATGCACCGCTGTCCGGGTGTCACGATCAAACCGCACATCGAACAGTAGGTACCGACCACATCAGACCGCAGCCAGCGGCAGTGCCCGGGCATCAGAACAACCGCCCGGATGCGTGCGGGTCTGCCGGAACAAAGTGCCGGCACAGCATCCCCGCTGAACAAGCGTACCCGCGTTCGCAACTCCGAAGCCACGAGTGCCCGGAGCCCTTGGGGTGCACTATGGCGCGAGGCCAGCACTCGCACAACTCACACCGATCCGGACGATTCGCGCACGCATCCGAAACACGCGGCTCTGTCATTCCGACCACCACCGGCACACCGTCGCAGCATCACAGCGCCCGTTAACTTCAAGACGAGCAGCCGCCGCAGCATTGTCGTACCACTCGCGCACGCATCCCCCGTACGGGCAACCCCGGCACCAGCGGCGTTTCATCGCCACCACCGCCGCAGACCGGGCACCGAACGCATCCATCGCCCGAGGACAAAGGAACCGCCCAACAGAAGCCCCTGCACAAGCCCTACGAGATAGATAGCGGTCTCCACTAGGCCACCTCCTCGGTGAACAGCGGAAGCGTGACAGGCTTGAAACGGCACTCCTGCCCGTAGCAGACGCGCATCGCTTCATCCACTCCATCGGTCTCCATCGTGAGCACGCACATGTGCGCGAACCGTCCGGGCACGAAACACCGGCACCACTCGCCGCAAAAACGCCACAGACCAGACATGAGAACCCCCGTAGATCGTCACGGAATCAGGCATCAAGACCAGAACCCGAACGGCGGGGGAAGATTATGCATCCGAGCGGCATACGCACTCAGTTTGCATAAGATACAGCGGCACGCGTTGACTGGAAAAATCGCTACCATGTTCTGCCATATCCGGAACGCCATGCACCGCACTTTCGGCACTTCTGGTCCCAGTCTCGCGACGACTCCGCAATGCCCCACTCATGATCGCAACCGCGCTCCGTGCGACGGCCGAATACCGAAGCCCCAACCACGACGAGAGCGAGCAGAACGCTACCGAGAAGATCACGCACCTGTATCACCTCACCACCAGGAAACCACAAAGAGCCTCACCGGGCAAGCCCGGCGCGGAGCCTCAAAGACATTCGGCTCCTGCGACTTACCGCCGGACGAGCCGTTAGCCACCAGAAACACCGCGCCCGGCGTACAGGAAGTGCCCTCACGACCACCCGCTGACGATTTGGCATGGAGACGGCGCGATGCGTGACGCAATGCGCCGACCGGAGGCGGCCGCTGCGCGGACCGCCACCGGCCTACGGCTCGCCCACATCCCACGCCGCGGGGTCGGACGACGCAACACCGAACGGGTCGAGGCTCACACGGTCCTCATACGCTTCGATCTCGTCGGGCTCCATACAGAGCGCCGCACGCCGTTCCAGCTCCGCGATCTCGGCTTGAATCTCCTTGTCCTTGTATACAGTCAGGTCCTCGCCAAGAACAATTTCGTGAGTCGAGTAGCTGTTCCACACGTACCACGGAGCCCACTTCAGTCCACGCACCAGCACAGCATCCTCACGCGAGGCGGTACCTTGCGCCACGGCATCCACAACCGCCCCGTCGAGTTCCTCGCCCCAGAACAAAGGTAGCTCGCGCTTGAACCACGCGCGCACGAACCGTCTAAGACCTGTCGGACGCACCTGCACGATACGATCAACAAGCGTGCGCAGCCGCTTTTCCACCTGATCCACATGTTGTGTCGTAGCCAACAAGCCGATACGGTAATGCCGCCGCTCAGCGAACAACGTCAGGAGAAACGGGGGAGTCAGGGCCCACGCCCGGGCATCGGCCCACAAGTGGAGCTCGTCCCAGAAGAACCACGCTGATTCCCCGGCCTCTAGCGCGTCCACAGAAATCCGCATCATATCCAGCCACGAGCGACAGGGCAGCGCCTCACGCCCAGTCAGACGATCACGAATGTACAGATTCGAATACACATTCTCACCCGCGCGGAGCAACTGCACTGCATCCCTCACACCCCACAGCGTTTTCGACGACCCAGGTAGCCCCGCATACAGAGTCAAGTCCATTGTCTTGTGCGACCGTCGCAAAAACCAGAACTCACCCTCACGCCAGCGCCACAGCGCCAGCTTCCCACGTTCGATAGGAGAGATCATCCCTGCACCCACTTAATCAGACGGAGAATGAAGAAAACCGAAGCCGTGAGCAGCACAAAGCCTAGCGCAATATCCCAGGCGAGAGCCCACGTGCTACCGAAGAGACCGACCACCAACCCCCAGGGACCCGATGCGCTCGCCTCAAGCGCACTCGTAGCCTGCGTGCCCGTCTGCACGATATCGGGGGCGACCTCATCAAAGAACCATGCACCGACCCCGACCAGAGCCCCCACGAGAATGACGATCAAAGCCAGCTTGACGACATCGACATTCGGCATAGCCTACTCCTTCTTACCGACAACCGCCATGAAAACGGTCCAGCCAACCACAAACACCGCCAGCCCCGCTATGATCGGCCCAAGCCCGAATTGATTGAACAACGGTTGGACCACAGAGCCGAAAAACGCACCCACCCCGGATTCCATCACTACCCCCGATCAGCCATGTAGCGAAACGGCCAGAAGATGTCGAGACCCTCAAACAGACCAACCACCGGCGCCGTGATCTCACTCCACGTGCTGGATATGAAACGCGCTACGCCGGAGGGAACGCCGACCGGGAGATCAACATCTACGTCAGGGTCTGCCTGTGTGATCGCATCAGCTACCGGCTGCGGCAACCAAGCGGGCATCTTCCACTCATCCTCGAGCTCGTCAGGAGTGTACGTCCCCACGCTCGTATCTGTCTGGATGAAAGTCTGCGTACCAGGGAACGCCAGTGGTCCCGGGACTGGAAGATTCACACCGGGGACCGTAGTAGGACCAGGCATCGTCACCGTCACCAACCCCGCGGAGACCAACGCGGCCATTTGCGCGTCGTACCATTGGCGGAGATCAGCCCAAGCAGTAGCGCCGTTCCTGTTGGAGAACGTATCCACGGTGTAGGTGTCATAGCCAGCGCGGAAGAAATAGTTGCTCGACCAAGACCCGGTATAGGTTTGGCCTGTGACGTAGTTGCGAGGCACGCCCTGCGATGCATAGCCATAGGGAGAGCTGCTGAACCCGAACCCGAAACGAATCGGGCTCTCTTGTGACCATCCAGCAACGATGACCGCCAACATATATGCGGCGTCACCTGTGAATACCCCATCGCCCTCGTTTATGACGGTCCATGTAGTGATGTTCGGCCACAAGTACGGCTCGCTCGTCGGCACGCGCGGATAGGTCAAACCAGACTTGAGTTCCCAATCCGTGTACGTCGGCATAGCATCAGTCGGAACCTCAAACGGCGGAAGCAGAACGTGCGGCACCTCACCATCAGCCCACTCGGCATCGCGGAACCACCCATCAGGGGTGTAGCAAAACACCTTGCGACCCCAGTTAGCCGGATCGAGAAGATTCGCCTCAGTCCCATCGGAGTAATAAAACTGCGGCTCGGGAGCCAGGCCATTCACCAACCACTCACCCGCCATACTCAACGCGGCCGTGACAACGATCCCGCCCGCCAACTGCGCCGCGCTCACGCCGGCGGGCAGTTTCACACCCGACGTCTTGACCGCCTCGGTTGTGGACCGAACAGCGCTCGCCGCTTGGTACTCACTCAAACCGCTAGCACTAGCCACCTGTTGGATGGTGCTAGCCGATGAATACCCCATCCCCGTTTTGTAGACCATGTATTCATCAACGTACTGCAGCCACGATTCGATCTCCGAGACCGGAACGGCGTATGCAGGAGTGATCGCTACAAGACCGATCACAAAGACCAACACGGCTGATAGCACGCGCATGCTCTCACCCCTTGTTGCGAAGCGCATTGATGACGACCGCCAGAACCAGCCCGACAGCACATACACCAATCGGGATAGCCCAGAGTGAGGCGTTGTTAGACACGAATGACGCCATTTGCGCCAGAGAAGCAGATGCGAGCTCAGACATTAGAACCCCTCTTCACAGCGTTGATCAGAGCGACCACCACATACCCGCCAATGAGAAATGCCGGGATGAAGTAAACCCGGCTCACAAACTCCCCCATCAGCGTGAGTATCCCTGCACCCTGCATGACACACCCCTCCTAGTTAAGGGCGGCGGTCGTTCAGACCGCCGCCCCCGACGACTACCCCCGCTTGGCAGACTTGACCTTGGCGATGATCCAGGTCACGACGAAGAAGCCAAGCGACATGCTGACGACGAGCGTGATCAGCCCGTCGAACTCACCTACGACCGTAGCGGCCGAGGTGAGCAGCGAGGTTGCAGTAAGGCCCTCGGGAATCATTGATTACACCTCCTCAGCTTCTCCGAACCGACGAAACTATCTCCACCGGAAACCCGGACGGAACACAGAAAACCCACTAACGGCGCGGCTTCTGCCAGTACCCGCCACCCTTGCCGCTGCTGTCGTATGTCCACTCATAGCCGCGCTTCGTCATGCGGTCATACTCCCCGGGCTTGTGTCGCCCTGGCCGCCGTCCACGGCCGTAACCCAGCACCTCAAGATCACGAGTGATCGCCCGGGCTTGCGCGATGATGTACATCACGACGAAGAAGCCGAGACCCAGAGTGAGCACAAGCGCGAGCACGTCACCGAACGCGCTCACGACCGGCTGTGCCGCGCTCACGAGACCCGTGGCTGTCAGACTCTCGGGAATCACGCCGAACCCCCTTGCTTACTGGACCGAACGGCCTCAATGACCAACCCGATCACGAACAGAGCCAGATACACGCCCACGATCACCGCCAGGTACCCCCCGTACGAGGCGACCAATGCAGACGCAGCAGAAAAGATGGGACCCAAGTTCAGAAGACCATCAGTCATCGCACGGCCCCCCTCAGGGAACGAACGATCAGCAGCACGGCATAGCCACCCATCACGAACGCCAGAACGCTCGGGAGCGCGCCCCCAAACGTTTGCGAGACCAGGGACAGCACCTCGCTAAGACCTACGACTGAACCATCCACGGAGAATCCACCCACTCCAACACGCGAGAAAGGACACTACGAACGCCTCAAGCATCACGGCCCCCCGTCATGACACGCAGGACCTCGGCCAGAAGAGCCGCGATCAGGAGAAACCCGACGAACACCACGGCATCGATCATCGCGGGTACCACACTCTCACCAGAAGATAGAAGGTACCTGCTCCCAGAGCGGCGCCAGCAGCGAGCAGGAGCGCATCAAACCCAGGAGCAGAGACCCCAGCGATACCAGCGAGAGAAACCGGTACAGTGGTCTCCACACTGATCGTGGTAGGAGCCGTCTGATCGGGTAGAGCCGTAACAGTCGCTTCAACCGCCAGACCATGCAGAGCCTCGGCAATCATCGCGGCGGACGTTGCATCGAGAGACACCGGGACTGCCCCGGCAACGGGCGTGACGGTGGTCTCGAACCCCGCAGCATAGGCGGCCCCGGCACCCGCTATTGAGAGCGCCAGCACCAGGGCCGCGACTATGCCGAGGCGGGAGAGCATCAGAGAACGCCGTTGAACCACAGTCGGCGGAAGTTACCCACCGACACATCGAGAGCGACGGTCGAGCCGATCAGCGGCTCAAGAACGCGCCGCGCGGAGCCTGCGTCATCCTTACGGATGCTCACCTGCTCCAGATAGTCACGACCCGTATCGACGATCGCCACGGTCTGATGCCGCTGCTCGCCGTCCTCGGTGCGGTAGGTCCGCTCGGAAACGTTGCGGAGCGTACCCGTGAGTACAAGACCAAAATCTCCCATCTGAACCACTCCTTATCCTGGAAACATCTTGCAACCATTTTCCAGTGCCATAAGGAGCAGCCGCAACGGCCCTACGCTGCGGAAACGCATGAACTACAGCCCGATATGCGCGTAGACCGGCTCCAGGCCGTCAGCCGTAGAGACCCCGAAAAGTTCCAGTTGCCGCGCGATCACGAGGCGTTCGAAGTCCGTCACCTTATCGGCATGATGCTCACCCATCGCACGCATCACCCAAGCGAGCACTTCGGACGGGTCATGCAGCCCCAGGTGCGCCCCGATGGACACCAGAAGCCCAGAGATTTGCGGAATGTACTGGACGGCGTGCGTGTAGGCATGCTCATCACGGCAGCGTTCGAACACTTCACCAGTGGGAGTGGCAGAGCGCAGTGCCGTCCATGCCCAATGTTCCGGCCACCGCCAACGGTTCGTATCATCATTGCGCTGACGGACAGAAAGCCAATCCAAGCCGGTGGCGAACAGATCACCGACACGCGACAAGGCATCTTCTGGCGTGAGAATACCCATATCGCGGAGCGCATCCGTACGAAACTGGAACTCGACGCGCCACACGTCAGTAGAAGCGTCATAGCAAGGGTCCTCGCGCCACACACCCGGCCAGTGCGAGCCGCCACGGGCAACCTCGACCGTCTTGTTGTAGACACGACCCACGATGTCACCCCGACCGAACTGGAACGTTTCGGGGTTATCGATGGACGGATAGATCGGCCTGAAGGAAGCTGGACACACAGCATCACGCATCTCGTCGAGCCCCGGCGCCCAACCCTGGAAATCAACGGCCACGTCGATACGGGAGACACGCTTCTGCAAGATCGCACCGCACGCCTCGATGGCCCGTTCCCCTTCGGCCAACAGCGCCGCCGCGCCTCGCGCCGCGAGACCAAGCGACAGACACCGGATAGACGCGCCGGACTTACCCCGCCCCAGCCGCAGATGAAGATCAGGGGAGCGTAGCAGGTACGCCCACGGCTTCAAGCCCTTGCGGTCCACACCGTAACGAGTAAGCCCAAGGGTCACCGGTTCGGGAAAGTCACGCTTACGCGCCCGGAGCTTGGCCCACTCCAGGTGATCGAGCCATGCAGGGAGCACTGACGCCGCATACCAGGTCTCTAGCGTATCCACACCCGACCAGAGGACGTGAACGGCAGATGAACGGTCGTCGTTGTAGGAAGCACCCCCCATGTTATAGAGGGGGGGAACCGCACTCATTCGAACCCCGGGAGCGGAATCTGCCGAAACTTGGGCACGTCCGGCCGAGAGGGGAGGGGAGCGCGAGGCGTCCAGAACGGGCAATCAGGGAACGCCCATGCCTCGAAGTCGTGCGCCGGACACTCGTCCGTGGAAGCCAACGCACACGTCCGGCAGGTCATGTCGTGATCGCCGAAACAGGATTCGACACGCACAGGCGGCCGGGCGATGCACCGCTGACCGGGTGTCACGATGAGACCGCACATGGAGCAGTAGGTACCAACGACATCAGACCGCAACCAGCGGCACGGCCCGGACATCACAACCACCGCCCGGAAGCATGCCCATCCGCCGGACCGAAGTAGCGACAAACCATCCCAGATGAACAAGCATAGCCACGCTCGCAACTCCGAAGCCAGTAGTGCCCGGAACCCTCCGGGTGGACTATCGCTCGAGACCAGCACTCGCACAGCTCGCAACGCTCGGACAGGTGGTCACACGCATCCGACCGGGTCACTTCAACCCGCGAGAAACCAACGCCGGGGGCCTCGGGTGGCTCACAAGAGCGAGTGTCGGGGGGTGTGGCACTTGTGCGCTCTCCTTGGTGGCTTACGTCCTCCGGCACGCTGCGCTTGGAATCGCTGCACAAAGTCCGTTCCGCGACAGTCGGACTACAGGCGTCCTCCTTGTTCCATCCTCCGGACACGCCACCGCGTCGATGCTCCTGCGCGCCACACCCCCCGCCACTCAGTGAGCCACCCGAGGCCCCCGGCGTTGGTTTCTCGCGCTCTTCCAAGGGATAGAACCCATCGTGCTCGAACTTGGCACACACACCGACGCGCTCTTCCTCGAACGCGCACCCCGGCGACCACCAACACGCTTCACACGGCAGAGCGCTCATTCCGACCACCACCGGCAGACCGTCGCAGCATCACAGCGCGCGTTGACTTCAAGACGCGCGGCCGCCGCCGCAATGTCGTACCACTCGCGCACGCAGCCCCCGTACGTACAGCCGCGGCACCAGCGACGGCGCATCATCGCCACCACCGCCGCAGCCCAGGCTCCGAGCGCATCCAGCGCCCGAGCACGAACGAGCCGCCCAGGAGAAGCCCCTGCACAAGCCCCACGAGATAGATAGCCGTCTCCATCACGCACCACCCCCGTGCAAATCACGCTCACGCAACGCGCAGCCCCGCGCAGCAGCATGCGGGTCAACATCGACCACCTCTGGCCACGGGTACACCGCGACATCCATGTGCCCCGTATCGCGTCGATCGACGGCTACACCCGCCGTCAAGCGACGCGATGCACTGTCGCTGAAACTAATGCGATCCACTAGGCCACCCCCTCGGTGAACAGCGGAAGCGTGACAGGCTTGAAGCGGCACTCCTGCCCGTAGCAAACGCGCGTCGCTTCATCCACTCCATCGGTCTCCACCGTGAGCACGCACATGTGTGCGAACCGTCCGGGCACGAAACACCGGCACCACTCGCCGCAAGAACGCCACAGACCAGACATGAGAACCCCCGTAGATCGTCACGGAATCAGGCATCGAGACCAGGACCCGAACGGCGGGGGGAGATTATGCACCCGAGCGGCATACGCTATCAGTTTGCATAAGATACAGCGGCAGGCCATCGCTGGAAGAATCGCTACCATGTTCTGCCATATCCGGAACGCCACGCACCGCACTTTCGGCACTTCTGGTCCCAGTCTCGCGAAGATTCAGCAATACCCCAATCGTGATCGCAACCACGCACCGTGCGCCGCCCAAATACTGAAGCCCCAACCACGACGAGAGCGAGCAGAACACTACCGAGAAGATCGCGCACGTGTATCACCTCACGACCAGAAAACCACAAAAAGCCTCACCGGGCAAGCCCGGCGCGGAGCCTCAAAGACATTCGGCTCCTACGACTTACCGCCGGACCAGCCGAGCGCAACCAGCAACACCATGCCCGGCGTACAGGAAGTGCCCTCACACCGAACCGCTAGTGATGCGGCAAGGAGAGGGGCGCGAGGCGCGACGCAACGCGCCGGCCGGAGGCGACCGCTGCGCGGCCCGCCGCCGGCCTACGGCTCGCCCACATCCCACGACGCCGGCTCGGACGACGCCACACCGAACGGGTCGAGGTTCACACGGTCCTCGTACGCTTCGATCTCGTCAGGCTCCATGCAGAGGGCCGCCCGCCGTTCCAGTTCCGCAATCTCGGCCTGAATCTCCTGATCTTTGTATACCGTCAGATCTTCCCCTAGCACGATCTCGTGCGTCGAGTACGAGTTCCAGACGTACCACGGTGCCCACTTCAGCCCGCGCACGAGCACGGCATCCTCACGCGAGGCCGTACCCTGCGCGACAGCATCAACCACCGCCCCGTCGAGTTCTTCACCCCAGAACAGCGGCAACTCGCGCTTGAACCATGCACGGACGAAACGCCGAAGCCCTGTCGGGCGCACCTGAACGATACGATCAACGAGCGTGCGCAGCCGCTTTTCCACCTGGTCCACATGCTGCGTCGTAGCAAGCAAACCGATGCGGTAGTGTCGCCGCTCCGCGAATAGAGTCAACAGGAACGGTGGAGTGAGAGCCCATGCCCGGGCATCGGCCCATAGGTGCAGCTCGTCCCAGAAGAACCACGCCGATTCCCCGGCCTCTAGCGCATCCACAGCAATCCGCATCATATCGAGCCACGAGCGACACGGCAGCGCCTCACGGCCGGTCAGACGATCACGAATGTACAGATTCGAATACACATTCTCACCCGCGCGGAGCAACTGCACTGCATCCCTCACACCCCACAGCGTTTTTGACGACCCGGGTAGCCCCGCATACAGCGTCAAGTCCATAGTCTTGTGCGACCGTCGCAGGAACCAGAACTCCCCCTCACGCCAGCGCCACAGCGCCAGCCGCCCACGTTCGATAGGCGAAATCATCCCTGCACCCACTTGATCAGACGGAGGATGAAGAAAACCGAAGCCGTGAGCACCACAAACCCTAAAGCAATATCCCAGGCCAGACCCCACGTGCTACCGAAGAGACCCACCACCAGCCCCCAGGGACCCGATGCACTCGCCTCGAGTGCACTTGTAGCCTGCGTGCCCGTCTGCACGATGTCGGGAGCAACTTCATCAAAGAACCATGCACCGACCCCGACCAGAGCCCCTACGAGGATGACGATCAAAGCAAGCTTGACCACATCGACATTCGGCATAGCCTACTCCTTCTTCCCCACAACCGTGATAAAGACCGTCCAGCCGACCACGAAAACCGCCAACCCCGCTATGATCGGCCCAAGCCCGAACTGATTGAACAATGGCTGCACCACGGCACCCAAGAACGCACCGACCCCGGACTCCATCACTACCCCCGCTCAGCCATGTAATGGAACGGCCAGAAGATGTCCAGACCCTCAAACAGCCCAACCACCGGAGCCGTGATATCACTCCACGTGCTAGATATGAAACGCGCTACACCGGACGGAACGCCCACCGGAAGATCGACATCAACATCAGGGTCCGCCTCTGTGATCGCATCGGCCACCGGAGACGGCAGCCATGCCGGCATCTTCCACTCATCTTCCAGCTCGTCAGGCGTGTATGTCCCCACGCTCGTATCTGTCTGGATGAAAGTCTGCGTACCAGGGAACGCCAGCGGCCCCGGCACTGGAACATTCACACCGGGGACCGTAGTAGGACCAGGCAACGTAACCGTCACCAGCCCCGCCGAGATCAACGAAGCCATCTGCCCGTCATACCATTGGCGGAGATTGGCCCACGCAGTCGCACCGTTTCTGTTTGAAAACGTGTTCTCGGTGTAGGTATCATAGCCAGCGCGGAAAAACCAGTTAGTCGACCAATCACCGGTATATGTCTGCCCTGTCACATAGTTCCGAGGGTGTCCCAGGGATGCACGCTCTTGGCCCGAAACACCATACGAGAACCTAATAGGCGCTTCTTGCGACCATCCATCGACGATCACCGCCAACATATAGGCAGCATCTTCTGTAAACACCCCCGAACTCTCATTCTCCACGGTCCATGTAGTGATGTTCGGCCACAAGTACGGTTCGGACGTCGGTGCCCTCGGATAGGTCAACCCAGACTTGAGCTCCCAATCCGTGTACACCGGCATAGCATCGCTCGGAATCTCGAACGGCGGCAGGAAAACGTGCGGCACCTCACCATCGGCCCATTCAGCATCGCGAAACCAGCCATCCGGCGTGTAGCAAAATACCTTACGACCCCAGTTCGCCGGATCGAGAAGATTAGCCTCGGTCCCATCGGAGTAATAGAACTGCGGCTCCGGAGACAGTCCGCTTGCCAACCAGCCCCCCGCGATACTCAAGCCAGCCGTCACCACAATACCCCCCGCAAGCTGTGCCGCGCTCACCCCGGCCGGCAGCTTTACGCCTGAGGTCTTTACCGCCTCGGTTGTGGACCGAACAGCGCTCGCCGCTTGGTACTCGCTCAAACCGCTAGCACTAGCAACCTGCTGGATAGTGCTAGCCGATGAATAGCCCATCCCCGTCTTGTAGACCATGTATTCATCGACGTACTGCAACCACGCCTCGATTTCCGAGACCGGAGCAGCATATGCAGGGGTAATCGCTACGACAGTAATCACAAAGACCAACACGGCTGAAAGCACGCGCATGCTGTCACCCCTTGTTGCGAAGCGCATTGATGACGACCGACAGAACCAACCCGACCGCACATACACCGATCGGGATAGCCCAGAGTGCGGCGTTATTCGACACGAATGAAGCCATTTGAGCAAGAGAAGCAGATGCCAGCTCAGACATTAGAACCCCTCTTCACAGCGTTGATCAGAGCGACAACCACATACCCACCAATGAGAAATGCCGGGATGAAGTAGACCCGGCTCACAAACTCCCCCATCAGCGTGAGTATCCCCGCACCCTGCATGACACACCCCTCCCAGTTAAGGGCGGCGGTCGTTCAGACCGCCGCCCCCGACGACTACCCCCGCTTGGCAGACTTGACCTTGTTGATGATCCAGGTCACGACGAAGAAGCCAAGCGACATGCTGACGACGAGCGTGATCAGCCCGTCGAACTCACCTACGACCGTAGCGGCCGAGGTGAGCAGCGAGGTTGCAGTAAGGCCCTCGGGAATCATTGATTACACCTCCTCAGCTTCTCCGAACCGACGAAACTACCTCCACCGGAAACCCGGACGGAACACAGAAAACCCACTAACGGCGCGGCTTCTGCCAGTACCCGCCACCCTTGCCGCTGCTGTCGTATGTCCACTCATAGCCGCGCTTCGTCATGCGGTCATACTC
>Ga0265295_1007262_pt1 | contig 12877 bp, 9 predicted proteins | sample Munlansysbiofilm_FD_192503 | JGI IMG/M metagenome (GOLD analysis project Ga0265295, IMG submission 192503) | Leachate microbial communities from a municipal landfill in Southern Ontario, Canada - Methane capture system biofilm | ecosystem: Engineered > Solid waste > Landfill > Unclassified ... | reverse complement strand
AAAAGAAATATACTAAATGAGCTTGTAGAAAGTGGACTTGAAGTAGAAGTAATCCCATCAGACTTCAATGGTGATGATTTGATAGCTAGATATGAAGCTGGAGAAATTGGCGGAGTATTCCTAAGCAACGGTCCAGGGGATCCACTAACTCTTACAGAAGAAGTGGCGGAAGTGAGAAAACTACTAGACAAAAACATCCCAATATTTGCTATTTGTCTAGGTCACCAGATGCTAAGTATCGCTCATGGATATGACACATACAAACTAAAATTCGGACAACATGGTGGTAACCACCCAGTAGCCAACAAAGGTGTAGTAGAAATAACAGCACAAAACCACAACTATAGCGTTCCAGATAATATAGACGAAATAGCTGATATCACACACATAAATCTATTTGACAACACAATAGAAGGTGTAAAATACAAAAACAAACCAATATTCTCAGTACAACACCACCCAGAAGCAAGCCCAGGTCCACACGAGAGCAAATATGTTTTCGGCGAGTTCGCTGATATGGTAAAAGAGTCTAAGTAAGACTCTTTTACTAACTTAAGCTATGGCAATAATGAGAGTCCAAGCTCTTTGAGAAACTCATTATGCTCTTTAGTATATTTCACTATATCTTTTTCCAACTCTAAGAGTTTTTCATGCTCTTGTTTTAGGTCTATGATTTTTTCATCTTTGGCTGTACTTATGTATCTTGAAATATTGAGATTATACCCCTCTTCTTCGATGCGTTCTTGCGATATTCGCTTTGAGTATCTCTCTTCCTCTTTTCTATACTTATACGTCTCAACTATTTTTGCGACATGTTCAGGAAGAAGTTTGTTTTGGCGTTTGCCTTTTTCAAAATGTTCACTGGCATTGATAAAGAGTACATCACTGGAGAGTTTGCATCTTTTGAGTACCAAGATACACACTGGAATCCCTGTAGAGAAAAAGAGATTTGAAGGCAGACCGATAACCGTGTCGATATAGCCTTTTTCTAGTAGCCCTCGTCTGATTCTCTCTTCCGCACCGCCACGAAAAAGCACTCCGTGAGGTAGTATGATAGCCATCGTTCCATCATCTGCTAAGAAGTTGAACCCATGAAGCAAAAAGGCAAAATCCGCCGCAGATTTTGGAGCGACTCCGTAAGATGCAAAACGGATATCTTTTGCCATCTCTTCACTTGGATCCCATCGGTAGCTAAAAGGAGGATTGGCAACTATGGCGTTAAACTTCATTTGTTTATTGGGGTTTTTTTCTTGCAAAATATCCCAGTCATTGAGAAGTGAATCCCCATGAAAAATCTCAAACTCGTTATCTTTGACACCGTGAAGTAGCATATTCATCCGTGCAAGGTTGTAAGTGGTGATATTTTTCTCTTGACCGTAAATCTTCCCGATAGTTCCGCCATCACCTAGATGTTTTTTGACATTTAAAAGCAAAGAACCCGACCCACAAGCAAAGTCAAATACTTTATCAAGTCTATTTTTTTTGCCAGTTCGTGGGTCTTGAGCATCAAGAGTGACTATCTCGGAGAGGATTGATGAGATCTCTTGAGGAGTATAAAACTCTCCTGCTTTTTTACCACTTCCTGCTGCAAACTGTCCTATAAGGTATTCATACGCATCGCCTAGTCTATCGCTATCAGTTGAAAAACCTTTTATCCCACTAGCTATTTTGCTGATGATGTCACAAAGCTTTTTATTTCGCTCTTTTGGGGTTTTACCCAGTTTTTCTGAGCTTAGATTTATCTCTGAAAACAGCCCTGCAAAACTACTCTCAAAAGACTCCTCTTCGATATGCTTAAAGCCCTGTTGTAGAGTGATAAATAGCTCATCATCATGGATTCGTGCCATCTCGGCTATACTGTCCCATGTGAACTCTGGCGGTATGACATAGTGGACTTTTTTTCGCATCATCTTTTCAAACATCGCTATATCATCAGGGTTTTTATCATACCAAAGTTGTAGCGGAACCGCTTTTGAGTCTGCTTCTACTTTTGGGTAGTCGCTCCCTAGCTCTTTTTGTACCGCTTTTTCATAGTTGCTTGAAAGGTAACGCAAAAATAAAAACGAAAGCATATAATCACGGAAATCATCCGCATTCATAGCCCCTCGTAAATCGTTTGCAATATCCCAAAGGATTTGACCTAATCTGTTTTTTTCTTCTTCGCTCATCTATTCTCCTAAGATATTTACTATTAGATTTATCACCGTTTCTTTTTGTTGTGGATCACTTTTGGCAGTCATTAGCGAAAGTGCCACAAGGGCATTATCGTTTATTTTAAGTTCACCGCTATTTTTATAAAGCATATTGTTTTTAGATAAAAAGAGGATAAACATAAAAGCACCGATGCGTTTATTGCCATCATTAAAAGGATGCCCTTTGATGATGTAATAAAGCAAGTTTGCTGCTTTTTCTTCTACGCTAGGGAGTAGATCAACACCACCAAATGTTTGGTAGATGTTTCGCACCATACCGCCAAACTCTCCCGCTTTTTCATGCCCGAAAAGCTCGGTAGCTTCCCCTTTTCTCATAAGTTCACTTTTGAGTTGAACGATAGCCTCTTTTGCCTCATCAATATCTAAAATAAACTTCGCCTCTCTTGGTTTGATGTTTACATGTAAAGAGTCTTCATCATACCCTTGCAAAAGTGACCAAGTACGAGAGTAGTTAAGTATCACATCCAACAGCCCTTTGGCTTCTGTGAGTTCAAGCTCGCTTTGAGAGATAGTATTTTGTAACAGTGATATCGTCTTGTTTAACTCTTGAAGCCCTTTTTGCTCTAGTCTTTTTTGGTTAAGGGCATAACCGTTTACGAGATACTCTTTTAAGACTTTGGTTGCCCATACTCTAAAACTGGTGGCTCTTTTAGAATTTACCCTGTAGCCCAAAGAGATAATCATATCGAGGTTATAAAACTCTACCTGATATGTTTTTCCATCACTGGCAGTTGTTGCATTTTTTGCAACAACTGATTTTTTATCAAGTTCACCCTCTTTAAAAATATTTTTTATATGTCTTGATATAACAGACTTATCTCTATCAAAAAGCATCTCCATCTGCTTCTGGCTCAACCATACGGTATCGTTTTCAAGCGATACATCAAGCTTTATCTCTCCGTTAGCATCTTTGTAGATGATGATGTTGGTTTCATTCATTGGTTAAGTTCCTCTTTTGGGATGTGATTCTTGCAAATCAAACAAGCATCAAGCAAATTTATCGTAGAAAAAGCCTTGATATCGATTGTTTCGTATCTGTATTCAGCAAAATTTAAGTTCTCAATGAAACAACGGTCAAACAAATTTGAAATCATTTTGCCCACCGTGCCATCTTTGGTAAGAAGCGAAACTGAAGCTTTATTTCTTGCGGTGTTGTAGGTGATTGTGGTGGTTTCATTCATTTGTTAAGCTCCTTTTTTGGATGGGTTTGTGTGTTTGTCATTTAAGGTTGCCTGTTTTAATTGTTTTTATCAAATTATTTGCTCTAATTGAACAACCATCATATCAAACTCTTCTTTTCCAACTTGATTTTCTTCTGATTCAGTTCCGTTATGCATTTCCCCGCCAGAAACTCTATCATGTACTTCTCTCAATGTGTCAATTAAACTTTGATTATTATTCAGTTGTTTTAAGCTATCCCAATGAATACGATTGTTTTTTGAAGTAAACTTTGTTGGAACTAGGTTATTGAAAACTTTTTCATCAATAAGACACTCAACTGTTTTTCTTAACCTACTTGCAACTTCATTATGTCTAGAAAAAGGGGATTCGCTAAGATATTGTTTTGCACTATTTAAATGTGATTTTGCTTTATCTTCATTTCTAGGAAATACTATTCCCTTAGATAATTTACCTTCAGATTGAACAGTGTATAGATATATATGTTTTCCTTTATTGTTTGAACAACCACCATGATAATTTCCACAAATATGATTCCCTTTAACCGTTTCAAGCGAGTCTAAAAATAATTTATTATGAGTAAAAACGATGATTTGATTATCAAGTTCTAATATTCTTTTTGCAAAATTAGAAGCAATATTATGATCTAAGCTATTAACAGGGTCATCAAAAATTATTGGATTAGCTTGAGCTTGCATTCTGACTTCTGCAATGAATATGCTTAATGCAACTGCTTTTTGTTCACCTTCACTTAAAATTAAAGATATTTTATCTGTAGTATGTAAAATAAGTTTTGTCTGATTTTTACCTTTTGATACACCTGCATTTCCTAGTTTTACTTCAAGATTTTTAAATCCTATTGATTGCAGTTCTTCTACAAATTTAGTTTTTAAATTTTCTGTTAATAAATTATCATGTGCTTTTTTTGATAAATTTGATAATTCTCTGCTATTTATGGCATTCGTTTTTGCTTCTAATAATTGTATTTTTATACCTAAATTCATCCAATTTTGAATTTGTTCTTTTTGCTCCGAAATAGCTTTATGTTCTTCAAGTGGTGTAATAACATCTAAAAGTCTTTTTAATTCAGTTTGTTTTACAGTTTCATCAGATTTTAGTTTTTCAATATTTGAATTTATACTAACTAATAAAATATCCATTCCACTTGATAAGTTTTGACAAGACAAAGACGAGTGATAAACTATTCTTTCTTTTTTAGACAAAGAAGAAATTAAATCACTTTTTAACTTCTTGCATTGTTTATAAAAATTTATCATTGATCTACAGATAGATATATTTTCACTTTCAATTAAAGTGGTTTTAAATAACCTTTTTATCTCTTGATTAATTTGTAAGTTTATACTTATTTGCTCAAGGTTTTTAATAAGAGTGTTAATTTTTGTAGTTACTTCTTCAAGCTTCGTTTCTGATTCATTGTTGAGATACTTGCTGTACGCTTTTACAATAGCTAACGCATCTGATTGTAATGGTTGTCGGCAATAAATACAAACTTCTTCCGAATCTTTAACTTCTTGAGAATAAGTAGAAGCACTTTTGATAAATGATTTCCATTTGTCTGAATCAGTTGATGGTAACTTTTTTAATACTTCAATTTGCTTTTTAAACTCATTACTTTCAATATGAAATTTTTCGTATGATTCTAAAATATTTTTAGCTTCTTCTACAAAAGTGTTTATCTTCTTAGCTGTCTCTTTTATTGACTTTTTTATTGCGTCTATTTCATTATATTTTGTTGTTTCAAGTTTGATTCTATCCTGAATATTTTGTTGTAAAAGGTTCTGATGTTGTTTTTTTAAATCATCTAATTTTTTACTATCTGCTTCTACAAATTCAAATTTACTTTTAACTTCTTTTTCTTGTGTAATGTTTAAATAATTTTGCTCAAAAAGACCTTTATTCTGTAATGAAAACTTTTCTGAATTAATTTTAGGTTTCTTATTTTTTACACTTTGTATTTCATCGGATAATTTTGTTTTCAATCTATCAATAGTCTCTATGATGTATGAGAATAAGTTTAATCCAAAAGGTTCTATCAATGTAGAATCAATTTCTCTTTTATTTAGTAGTCCATTTAAATATGAAGAATCAAAAACTCTTACTACACTAAAGGGAGATATGGCTCTTGAAGTATTATTCCAATTTAACTGATTAGAGCTTGTCCCTAGAAAATAATCAATATCTACACTAATCGGTTCTGCCGTGTCAAGATATATGTTTGGCAGAATATCTTTTTTTTCATTCCCACCTACAATTTCATTTAGTATTCTAAAATAACTACTCTTTCCTGAACCATTTAATCCAAATAAAACATTGCAATTTTCACTAAAACTTATTAATTGATTACTTTTTAATGCATTAATCCCACTGTTATGAGTTAGTTTTTTCAATATTAGTTTGTCTGTACTATTTACAACTCGTGTTATATTGGAAGATTCATTTTCTACAAACTCATCTGTTAATAATTTATATAAACTATTAATTTTTTCTTCTGATATATTTCCATTTGAATTTATAGCTTCATCTATTAAAGTCTTTAACCATAAAGACTGAGATGCCTTAAACTCATTAAGATAATCTTTTGCATGTGTTTTCATATTTGTACCTCTTTTGATGGAAAAAGTTGTTGCATGAGGGCTTTTTTGTGTTCTTTTAGTGTTTCTACTTTTTTGGTTGATGCAGTGATGAGTTCATCGATGGAGCTTAGGAAATTGGCTATTTTTTGCTGTTCTTCTTGAGTTGGAGGAAGCAAAATATCTAACTTTTTTAATTGACTTGAATATAAATGAACTACAGTATCGCCTTGTGCAATTTTAGCTATATCCATTTTTTTTGCACTATTTAGATAATAGCTTATAAAAATACCATTTTGTTCAGAACGGATAATATTTATATCACCACCTAAAGCTATACCATCATGCGAAACACATGATGCTGTCGCAATATCTATTTTTGTTTCACCAGATGATGGAATAATAACATCATTCTTACAACTCAAAAAAAGGTTAGAAGTAGGTAAATTTGTTTTTGAAAAAATCTTATCAATAACTTCTTGGTAGTGTGTATAAAGCTCTCCATAACGAATACATGGGGTTATACCTTCCTCGTGAATATCTGCTTTTGAAATATTTTTTCCTTTAAAAAAATCAGCTATATTCTCTAACTTCTTCTCCTCCCATTTAGGGGCATTTTTGAACTCGGGGAATCGCAATTTTGGTACTTCTTCGCCCTCAGATGGGAAGAGTTGTTGCATGAGGGCTTTTTTATGCTCTTTTAGTGTTTGTACTTTTTTGCTCCCTGCGGTGATAAGGTTATCAACAGATGAGAGACAATCAGCGATTTTTTGTTGTTCTTTTTCAGTCGGTATATTAAATTCATATTTAAGAAATTGTTTCCCATTTATGGAATTAATTGTTGCACCTAAATCAGCATTAACTTGTCTTTCATATTCATTTGTTTGAAATAATTGATATATAAATTTTGGTGATTTTGCTCTAAAAATAGTCATGAATGCACCATGTGTACACAATGGCATGTTGTTAGGAATTAGAGCATTTTTACCTATTAGAGCTTTTGAACCATTTCGCACACATATCAATATGTCATTTGGCTCTGTTAAATTAGCACCTCTAATATCCTTTCTTACATAAACATTGTCTTCTAATTTAATCTCTCCATTTTGTACATTTGAAGATCTTAAAACTAACAGCCCATTATCGCGAACATCGTCAGGACTATAAGTCAATCCAGATACAAGTTTTCCTAACTTTTCTAATTTAACTTCTTCCCACTCCCCCTCATCCAAAAACTCAGGAAAGCGTAATTTTGGGGTATTTTTCATCTCTTCACCTCCCAGTATCCTGATTTTAGGCTTCCTACTCTTTTTAGGCTTTTTTGCTCTTTTAGTTTTTTGATAACTTTTTTGATGCCTGATTCACTCATAGAGAGTATCTCCATAAGCTCTTTGATAGTTATTTTACTGTTTTCGCTCATGAGCGAGAGTATCTTTTGGTCACTTTTTTGGTTACTTTCTTGGTCACTTTGTAGTGTCTCTTCTATGGATTTGAGAAGCATCTCCAGCATAAACTCTACAAAAGGGGTACTTTCTCCTAGTTTTGTGGAGTTTTCGATGGCACTGTAATACTCTTCTTGATAATCTCTTACAATACTTTCGGTAGGCAAAAGTGAAAAGATAGGGTTGTAGCTACTGAGTATGACACTTTGCCACAATCTCCCGATTCTTCCGTTTCCATCGACAAACGGATGTATAAATTCAAACTCATAGTGAAACACACACGATTTCAAAAGCGGATGTTCATCGCTGTTTTTTAACCAAGCAAAAAGATCTCCCATAAGCGCATGTACTCTATGAGATGGTGGAGCGATATGCTCGGCTACTTTTACATTGGCAGTTCTAAAGCTACCTGCTTCTTGGAGTATCTCGCCTACTAAGATCTTATGTGCATAGAGCAAATCATCTAACACATCAAACCGATACTCTTCTAGCTTTTCATAAGCTTGTATGGCACCTCTTACCTCCGCTAACTCTTTTGCGGTTCCCAAAACTTTTTTGCCATCCAAAAGAGCCGTGATTTTCTCAACACCGATAAAATTACCCTCTATTTCCAAAGTACCCGCCAAGGTTTTGATACGGTTCTTTTTTCTTAGCATCGGTTTTGGTTTGGCACCGCTATGGAGTTGCAGTTTTGTCAACTCTTCACTTATTTGGGTTGAGAGTTTGAGTATTTTTGTTGTTATGGTGTAGGGCGGTGTGTATTGGCTCATCTCTTACTCCTCATACGCACTAAGCCCAGATATATCATGCTCACCTGCTTGTTTTTTAAGGAGCGGTATCAGCTCGTTCATCATCTGTGTCTCTTTTTTGGCTCTCTCTTTCCATCCAAGCCCTAGAGGTGCGAAGAGGTCACTTAGAAGTTGGGCATCAAATATCATCCTTGTGAGTGTAATATCTACAAAATCTTTTAAAGCTTTTTTCTCTAAGCCATAGTTTATGGCTATCTCATCTATTTTGTTGGATGATTTTTTGGCTTTGAAGAGTTCGTAGCCTATTTTTATCTCATCTTCGTTTCGTACTTCTCCCATTTTCAGCGTTTCGATGTAGGCTTTTATATCCTCTGCTTCACCCATAAACTTGGCATCTGATTCTATAAGTCCTATGAGTTGCTCTTTGTTCATTTTTTGTTTATCGGTTGATGTGCCTGTATATTTAGCGATAAGACTCATGATGTAGTCATAGTCGATTACCGCCGAAGCAAAAAGAACAAACTCAAAATCAAGCTCTTCTATCAAACTTGAAACATCGTCTTTGTTTTTTCCTTGTAGTGCTTTTAGTTTTGCCGCTGTTTCAAGATAGACACCTTTAAAAGCTCTAAGGGTATCTTTTGAAATCACTTCCTCGATAGCTTGTTTGTTTTCTTCTGTAAGGTCTGTGTATTGGTCTAGTTGAGTTTTTAGGCGTTGTACTTCTTTAAATAGATTGATAAATCGTCCTTTATCATCATTGCCTTGTAGGTTATTTACATCTTCAGGTGTATTTGAAAGTCCTTTTGAAGTCATAAAACTCTCTATGGCACTTACTGCATTGTCAAGCTTTTCTATCACAACAGGAGCAGCATCTACAAGCCATATTTTTTTAGCTTGCTCTTTATCTTTTTTACCTGAAAAGAGTATCATCGCTTTATCTACTTCATCCTCTTGTGCCCTAAAATCTAAAATATTTCCATAAGGTTTGGTGTCGTTGAGTATTCTGTTTGTTCTTGAAAACGCTTGGATGAGTCCGTGATATTTTAGGTTTTTATCTACATAGAGGGTACTCAGGTATTTAGAGTCAAATCCAGTCAGAAGCATATCAACTACTATGGTTATATCTATCTTATTTTTATGAGAGTAATCTTGGTTTGAGTATTGCTGGTCTTTGATGCGTTGCTGTACATCTTGGTAGTATGTATCAAAGTTGTTGATGTCGTGGTTTGTGCCGTACTGAATGTTATAATCATTGATAATCTCTATGAGAGCTTTTTTCTTTTCGTTTGGTTTTACAGAGTTGTCCGCTTTTTCTTGCGGTAAATCTTCTTCAAGTTGTTCAATATCTTTTTTATTCGCTACATTTGAATCAAGTACTTGTACAGGTGGAGAAAATACACAAGCGATATTGAGAGGTATAAACCCATCATCTTGCATTTTTCGTTCATCTTGAATCTCTTTAAAAAGTCTATGGTACTCTATGGCATGGTTGATAGACGATGACGCTAAAATAGCATTAAATTTTCTCTCTTGTGTTGCTGCGTCATGTTTATTTAAGATAGCTTCTACGACTGCTTTTTGGCTGATTATACTGTTTGTTTGTTGTTTTGTATCTGCTTCATAATAATCCACATGGAAACGCAATACATTATCATCTTCTATAGCATCGGTAATGGTATAAGCATGTAGTGGTTTTTCGCCACCAAATATATCTGCGGTAGTTTTGATGGTTTGTTCTTCACCGTTAATCTCTTTATATGTAGAGTTTTCTGTAAAAATAGGCGTACCAGTAAAGCCAAAAAGTTGAGACTTAGGAAAGAACTCTTTTATCGCTTTGTGGTTTTCTCCAAACTGGCTTCTGTGACACTCATCAAAGATAAAAACTACTCTTTTATCGCTTAAGAGTTCTAAGCTTTTTTTGTATCCATTTTTGCTATCAAGTGCTATGCCTAGCTTTTGTATAGTGGTAACGATCACTTTGTCATTATAGTTATCTGATAGGAGTCTTTTGACAAGTGTGTCGGTATTGGTGTTTTCTTCTACGCACCCCTCTTGAAACTTGTTGAACTCTTCTCTGGTTTGTCGATCAAGGTCTTTTCTATCCACTACAAAAAGACATTTTTCAATATCTTTGTTGTCTTTTAGAAGTGTTGATACTTTGAATGATGTGAGAGTTTTACCACTTCCCGTGGTGTGCCAGATGTAGCCATTGCCACAATTTCGCTCTATGCACGACACGATAGCTTTTACCGCATAGATTTGATAAGGTCGCATCATCATAAGCTTTTGCTCACTTTGTACTAGCACCATATAACGGCTTATCATCTCACCTAAAATACACTTAGATAAAAAACTGTTTGTAAAGTCATGAAGATGGTTTATTGGTGTATTATCTTCATCTGCATAAGTATAAATGGGCAAAAACCGCTCATCTGCGTTGAAATTAAAATGTTTATTATGATTATTCGCGAAATAATAGGTAGTATGCTGATTGCTTACTACAAAAAGTTGCATAAAAGAGAGTAGTGTTTTTGCATAGCCATTACCAGCGTCGTTTTTATACTCGATGATTTGTTGCATCGCACGGCGAGTAGAAATCTCCAAGGTTTTAAGCTCCACTTGCACCAAAGGGATACCATTGATAAGCAAAATCACATCATATCTATGGTAGCTACTATCTGTGTTGATACGAAGCTGATTAATCACTTCAAAACTGTTTTTGCACCAATCTTTGATGTTTACCAGTGTGTAGTGTAGCGGTGTGCTATCATCTCGCTCAAATGTGCCATGTTCTCTTAATCTTTTGGAAGCGGTAAATACATCAGGAGATATAATCTGATCAAGAAGTCTAGCGAACTCTGCATCACTGAGATTGACTGAGTTGAGTTCCCCAAATTTTTGTCTAAAATTCTGATTCAATGTATCACGAGTACGGATATCTGGGCGGTAGGTATATTTTAGCTCTTGAAGTTTGGCTATAAAATTTTGTTCTATGTGATTTTCTTTTGTCATGGCTCTTTACTTGTTTTAAATATATTTATTGTTTATTAATCCCGTAAGTCTTAGAATCACAAAGAATATCATATACATACTTGTAAAAGCATAAAATTAAGCATAAAATTAAGCATAAAATAACTATTTTTAGACATATTATGATTCAAAATTGTCTAATTTTGTACACCCAAGCACAAATCACATCATAGAGATTTAGCTATAACCTCTTGCACCGATTTTTGAATAATATTTTTTGCATTTTTGGCGATATTTACAAATTCTTTTGTTTGTGGTTCTATTTTAGTTATTTCTAAATCATATTGATTTTTATCAAGTTTATCCAAACTTAAAGTCAATTTCTCAATATCCTCAAAAGATATAAATCTAGTATAAATTAACTTTTCTAAGATGGTATTATCAAGTGTTATGGCAACTGCTAAATCAAATATATCTCTTGTTAGATTGTCTTCTTTTCTCCATTTGATTTTCTTTGCTATAATATCTTCGATAGATTCGTAATATAAATCATAGGTAAGATTTAAAGTACTATTTTTTATAGGTGGATTTATAATAGATTCATTGAGTATAAAATCTACTTTTATTTCATCTTTTGTTTTGAGTTGTATATGATGATTTATACCATCAAATCTATAATTAGTATTCTCAAATAGAGTAGTTTCATCGATATACCATTTTGGATTTAGAAAATCGAAAAGTTGAGATTCAGTTATAAATATATCTATGTCAAATGATTTTCTATGTTGAAAGTGAAACATAGACAAAGCTGTACCACCTCCGAAAATCCACCAGTTTTTCAAAGATGATTGTTTTTCTATTGGTTCTAAGAGTTCATAGTATACACTATTTAGAGTTGCTATTTGTATATCAAAATTCTTTAAGTAGCCATTCATACTGTGGTATTTCCTTTTGATTGAATTGTGTCAAATAAAACTCATAAAGTTTTTTTAAATTTGACTTTTTGATATTATACAACTCACAATATTTAACCACATCTTCATAATTGACCTCTTTGAATAATGTCGTAATTGCATATTGATACTTGATATTTGTATTTACTTGTGAGAAAATAGAATATAACTCATCTATCTCATAATGGAGTTTTTTGTCGCTGATAGAATTATTGATAGTTGCAAGTATCCATTTTGCTATAGAAGTTTTCTTTTCTTCTTTATTTATTTCAGTAAATGGTCTTATAAAATCATATTCTTCTTTGCTAAGATACAAATCATACTCAACTTGCTTCATAAGTATAAATTCAGGTTTTAGTCCAAAAAACTTAGCAAATTTCTTTGCTGTATGTATTGTAAATCCTCTTTTTTTCTGATACAGTTCACTTATCGTTTTTTTACCAATATTAAGTTCATTACAAAGCTTATCTTGCGTTATACCATAAGGTTCAATATATTTTTCTTTAATAAAATCAATTGGTGCTATCATATTTACTTATCCTATATAGATAATTTTTATAAGACTAATATTATCATATTAAGATAATATTGTCAAGTAACCGCATAGATATCCATATTACCAATATGTAAGGTTTTAGCTAGACCAACTAAGCTTTCTAAAAAAGTGCATATTAGCCTCTGAGGTATAAAATTAGATAAGTTCAGGGTGTTTGGAATACAATGTGTGTAGAATATATAGTTGGGCTAGTAGGAGACAGCAGATGAAAGAACGCAACGGTA
>Ga0265295_1007260_pt1 | contig 12880 bp, 7 predicted proteins | sample Munlansysbiofilm_FD_192503 | JGI IMG/M metagenome (GOLD analysis project Ga0265295, IMG submission 192503) | Leachate microbial communities from a municipal landfill in Southern Ontario, Canada - Methane capture system biofilm | ecosystem: Engineered > Solid waste > Landfill > Unclassified ... | reverse complement strand
TCTGTCATGCCCGAGTGCATTTGTCGGGCATCCATGGCTTTCAAATGAAAACCCTTCTGGATTCCCGATTACAGCCTCGAGAATGACAGAAAATTCCATATGCTGAATAGTTACGAATAATTTATCCAACACCCCGTCCGCATTTCCCGACGAAACGCTCATGGAATGCGGCCGGCATGCCGATACGTACAGTAGTGGATTCTTCCGGGAGGACGGGGTGAAAAAGAACGCGCTTTTCATGGGGCTGCTGTACGGCCTGCTCGGGTTTGCCGGCAACCGGCTGAATATCACCCTTTTTCTGGATATTGAATTTCTCTTCGGCTCGTTCTTCGTCATGCTCGCCATCATTCGCCACGGCATGACAGCGGGCGTCATCGCCGGAGTCATAGCCTCTTCCTGCACTTTCCTGCTGTGGAAACACCCATGGGCCATGGTGATTTTCTCCGCCGAGGCCCTGTTTGTCGCCTGGCGCAGCCGCAAGAAGGGGACGGCCGACCTCCTTCTCCATGACATGCTTTTCTGGATCTCATGCGGCGCGCCGCTGGTCTGGACAATCTACTATTTCATCTTGGATTACCCGGCGAACGCCACCACCCTTTTTTTCCTCAAGCAATTCGTTAACGGCATCTTCAATGCATTGTCGGCGTCCATCATCCATCTGGCCATCCTTTCCCGCAAGGAAAGCAGCGGGAAAACGTCCCTCCCTTCCTTTCAACAGCTCATCTTTCCCATTATGGTTTCCCTTGTCCTCTTTCCAGCCCTTATCATTATCATCCTGGACCTGCGGGAGACCATGCGCAAGGGATCGGCGGAACTGGCCGAAAGGACTTCCTTGGCAACCATCCAGGCGCGGGATACGGCCGCCAGGTGGATCAGCTCAAACCGCCGGGTCGTCCAGGCCCTGGCCGAACGCATCGGTAATCCGCGAGGGATGACCCGGAAAGAGATGCAGAGCCTGCTGGAGTCCATGAAGGTCTCCGCCCCTTCATTCAGCCGCATGGGAGTGCTGGACGCCAAAGCCGTCACCATAGCCTACTCTCCCCTTATCGATGAGCTGGGGCGCTCGACCCTTGGGGTGGATTTTTCAGACCGCGCCTATGTGGATATTCTCAGGAAAACCATGAAACCGTATGTGCCGGATGTGGTCATCGGCAGGATCGGACCGCCGGCCCCCGCCATCAGCCTCCTTTCGCCACTGGTGGCGGATGGAAGATATCATGGTTACTGCGTCGGAGTTATACGGACGGATGATCTGAAGGGATACCTCAAGGGCATCGCCGGCGACAGACCCTTTTCGATCATCGTCACGGACCGCTACCGCAGGGTGATCTCCAGCACCCGTGATGAAGTCCCAATGATGTCCGTGTATGCGCCATCAACCAGCGGCACCCTTCGAAGGATAACTCCGGAAGTCGTCCAATGGATACCCCCGGTAAAAATGGGCCGGAGCATTCAGCGGCGCTGGAGCGGGTCCATGTATGTGAGCGAAACGGAGATCAGCGCCGAGGTCCCCTGGAAGATTATCGTCGAGTCGCCTTTCAATCCTCTCCTGCTGCGCATGAACAAAGAAGCAGTTGAGGCCTTTGCGCTCCTGGCCGCCGTAATCATCGTGATGGTTCCCCTGTCACGCATCATCAGCGCCAGGCTGGCGGCGCCCCTGGAGCAACTGCGCACGGCCGCCGCCGCACTGGCCACCCACCCGCTCAATCCAGTGGAAATCCACCCATCGGGGTTCGCAATTCTGGAAGTGAACGACCTGGAAGACAACTTCAGCGTCATGGCGAACGCCCTCGTGGAAAGGATACGCGCCATACGGGAACTGAACGAGTCACTGGAGGAGCGGATCGCCCGCCGCACGGCGGAACTGGAGGAAAAAGGCGCTTTCCTCGAAGCACTCCTGGAGGAACGGTTGCGGGCGGAAAAGGAGCTGCGCCAAAGCGAGGCCCGCTGGCAGTTCGCCCTGGAGGGGGCGGGAGACGCTGTCTGGGACCTGGATGTGGCAGGCGAACGGGTCTATTATTCTCCACGCTGGAAAACGATGCTCGGTTACCGGGATGATGAAATCGGCGACGGACTGGACGAATGGGATTCCAGGCTGCATCCGGATGACCGGGACGGGGCATGTGCCGCACTGAAGAAGTACCTTCGAGGCGAAACGCCGCTATGCGTGTTAGAGTATCGTCTCAGGCGCAAGGATGGCTCGTACATATGGATCCTGAGCAGGGGAAAGGTAGTTGAAAGTGACGGCGCAGGCGCTCCTGTGCGCGTCATCGGAACCAACAGCGACATCACGGAACGGATACTCATGGAGCAGGAGCTTGTGGAGGCGCGAGAGAAGGCCGAGGCCGCGAACCGGGCAAAGAGCGAGTTTCTCGCCAACATGACCCATGAAATCCGCACACCCCTGAACGGCATCATGGGCATAGCGCAATTGCTCCGGATGACGGACCTGACCGGGGAACAGACGGACTTTGTAAAGAAGATGGACATCGCCGCGCGCAACCTCCTTTCCGTGGTGAGCAGAGTTCTGGACATCTCCAGGATCGAGGCCGGAAAGATAGTCCTGGAACATGAGGTTTTTTCGCCGCGCAACAGCATTGAAAGCGTCATCGTAAGCATCTACCCGGCCATCAGGGAAAAGCTGCTCGGTTTCACCAGCGACATCGACAACGGCATTCCGGACATGCTCACCGGAGATGAACCTCACCTCAAGCAGATACTGCTCAACCTGCTGGGAAATGCGGTGAAATTCACCGATAAGGGAGGGATCGCCCTCTCTCTGCGCCTGGTTGAACGGGACAAAGACCACGCCATCATAAGGTTCACCGTCACGGATACGGGTATCGGCATCGCGCCCGAAGACCTTAAAAACATTTTCGACCCCTTTGAACAGACGGATTCATCCCTGTCCAGGAGGTACGAAGGCGCCGGCCTGGGCCTTTCCATCAGCCGGAGTCTCGCGGAACTGATGGGGGGAGAGATACGGGTGGAAAGCACGCCCGGCGCCGGAAGCTCCTTTCACGTAACCATACCCTTTTCGCTTGAGCCCGGCCGGACGCCCGCGCCTCCCGAGGCGGAAGACGCCGAAGCACGGCCTGCGTCCCGCCCCCTCTCCATCCTGGTCGCGGAAGACAACGAAATCAACAGGGAGATTGTTTCCACTATCCTTATGAAACTGGGGCATTCACCCGTATGCGCGGAAAACGGCCTGGAGGCGGTCAATGCCTGGCGGACCGGCAACTTCCACTGCATCCTGATGGATATCCGCATGCCTGTCATGGACGGCGAAGAAGCGGCTTCAAACATCCGGCGGGAAGAGGAGGCCGGCGCGCGCATCCCCATCATCGCGCTTACGGCCCACTCCCTGAAGGGGGATCGGGAACGTCTGCTGGCCGGAGACTTCGACGGTTATCTGCCCAAGCCGCTTACCGTGTACGAACTGGCGGATTGCCTCGCGGCCCTCTGCCCCGCCGGAGCGGAAACAAAAAAACCAGAGCAACCGGGAAAGGGAGGCCCATCCCCTTGTTCCGCGTCGTGGCCCGAATCCCTCGCTGGAGTGGACCTGGCTGACGCCATGCGACGCTTCGACGGAGACTGGGAATTTTACGGAAAATTGCTGGAGGATTTCGCCCGGAAATACGGAGATTTCCACCGGGACGTGGAAAAGGCCCTGGATTGCGGCGATGCGGGCAAGGCGCGGGATCTCGCTCATACACTGAAAGGCGTCGCGGCATATCTCTCCATGAACGAGGTGAGGGAGCTCTCCCTGAGACTGGAAATGGAGATTTCCTCAGGCGCCGATGCGTCCGCCCGCGGGGAAAGCATCGCCATGCTGGGCACGGCCATTGAACAGGTCATCTCCGGTATCGGGTTTCTCGCGGGTCGATAATGAGGCTGACGGAAACCGGGCATCCCCCGCGGTAGGCGGTGGGCTCGAAAAGAAGCTGGAGCATCGGAAGAAGGGCTCACGAAGTGAATGAAGAATGACTCAACTGCCGAATCCAAGTTGATATTTCGGGGAAAGAAGATGAGCAGCAATGGTAAAAAGGGTTCCGCTGAAATCCGCGGCGCCAGTCAGGACAGGGGTTCCGCCCTTCTCCCGGAGGGCCGGTCCAGCATCTCGCGGACCTTGGAAGCCAGACTCTCGGCGGAAAACGGCTTCTGGATGAAATCAATCCCTTCACTCAGCATGCCCACTCGGGAAATGACATCGGCGGTATAGCCCGACATGTACAGGCATCTGAGGCCCGGGTAACAGGATCGGAGTTTTTCCACAAGCTCGCGGCCGTTCATGACGGGCATCACCACGTCCGTCACCAGCAGATCTATGCCTCCGCCATGCTCCCTTGCCACCCGGATCGCCTCACCGGGTGTTCCAGCCGTGAGCACCGCATAGCCGAAGCTCTCCAGGATGGCCTGGGCGATCTCCAGGATCGCCGCTTCGTCTTCCACCAGGAGGATGGTTTCATGCCCGCCCCTGACCACCTCACCGACGTCCGATTCACACGCCGTTGACTCATCGCCGTGCCTTCGCAGATATATCCTGAAGGTCGTGCCATGCTCCTTTTCGCTGTAGACATTTATGAAACCGTCATTCTGCTTCACTATGCCATAGACCGTCGCCAGGCCCAGGCCGGTTCCCTTGCCCAGTTCCTTGGTGGTGAAGAAGGGCTCGAATATCTTCTCCAGGGTTTCCTTGTCCATGCCGCAGCCATCGTCGCTGACCGCCAGGAGCACGAATTCGCCCGGGACGAAACCCTTGTGGAGGGAACAGTAGGCATCGTCGAACGCCACGTTTGCCGTTTCGATGACTATCGTCCCGACGCCGGTTATGGCGTCGCGGGCGTTTACGCACAGATTGGCCAGGATCTGATCCAGCTGGGAGGGGTCCGCGAAGATCGGCCACACCCCCCTGCCCGGCTTCCAGACAAGATCGATGTCCTCGCCCAGAAGCCGCCTCAGCATCTTGAGCATCCCTTCCAGGGTCCCGTTCAGGTCCAGGGCCCTGGGTGTGATGGCCTGCTTGCGGGCGAAGGCGAGCAGTTGCCTTATCAGCTCCGCTGAACGCTCACCGGCCTTGAGTATCTCCTGGAACCTGGGATAAAGGGGCTCGGACGGGTCAAGGCGCGCCAGGGCCATATCCGACTGGCCGATGATCACCGTCAGCATGTTGTTGAAGTCATGGGCCACGCCGCCCGCCAGCCGGCCCACGGATTCCATTTTCCGGGCCTGGGCCAGTTGCTCTTCGAGCCTGCGTTGCTCCTCCTCCGCCCGCTTGCTCTCGCTGATATCCTCTACGGTCTCCATGGCGTAAACAATCTCTCCGTCAACCCCGCGAATGCTGACGGCGGTAAAGAAGAGCCACTTACCGTCCGGGCCGAGATTGGGGAAAAATCCAGTCCCTTCATAGGCGCCTTCCACAAGTTTTGATTTTTTGTAACCCTCGCCGTACCAACGGTCAATGGCCTCTGAATCAACGTCCAGCGCCAGATCCGCCAGAGAGGGCCTCTCTTCGTTGTGGAACATGAAGGAATGACGGTCGGTGCCGATCACGCGGGAAGCCTCGACCCCTGTGATTTTTTCCAGGGCCTTGTTCCAGTAGACCACTCGGTGGTCGCGGTCAATGACGAACTGACCGATGGGGGAACCGTTCACGATGGCCTTCAGCTTCAGCTCGTTGTTCTGGAGCGCCTCCTCATCCTGCTTGCGTCTTGTAATGTCACGGATGTTCTCCGATACCATTGCAACATTGCCCGCATCGTCAAGGATGGGAAAGGCGCGGACCTCCACATGACCTATTCTAGGATTGCATTTTTCGTAGGTTACGGCCCTTCCGGTCCTGAACACTTCATCCACATGGCAGTATTCACACGGTTCTTTCCTGTCGTAATACACCTCGTAGCAGAAGGGATGTCCTCTCCTCAGCTCTTCGGGCACGTACTTGTACCCTCCGTGCCAATTGGAGAGGAGAATCCTGTGGTCCCTGTCGATGAAGGCCATCAGGTCCGGAATGGTATTGAAGACCTTCAGAAGGATGTCTTCCGCGCCTTTCAGCGCTTCCCGCGTGGATTCCTCGCTCCTGCCAGAGGTTTCCAGTTCCGCGATTCTTTCCTTCAGGGAGCTTATCTCTTCAAGCAACTGTCTTCTATTCTTTCCCTGTTTTCGCATAATGGCTCCCGGAAGGAATGAGGGCATGAAGAAAGACCGCCCTCACGCCCATCAGGAAGAAGTAATATCCATGTCCGATGCAACAGGGCAGGCTGTAACAATTCTAGCAAAGTATTGACGGATTGAAACCGGCGGCAAGACAGGGCTTCGTTGATGTTGGTCTGGATATCCTTCGTCTGTTGCGAAATCTCATTCCGCGGGAACGCAAGACCCTTTCCGGATGCATTCACTTGGAATCCTCCTTATATCTTCCCGGTCTTGCCAGTCACCGGAGGGCGTGTCAGGTACAGGGCTGGAGGAACTGAATTGTCGCGGAAAAAGCCATCACCTCGCGCTTCCGGCAAAGAACTCCCTTTTTTCCTCTTCGTCCAGGCTGGAACGGATCAGTTTCACGCTCTTGCGACGACCGAAAAAGATGTCCTTGGTGCTGAGGAATCCCCCACCTTTCAAGACAACTGAATCCGACGGCCTGTCGTAGATTATGATCCTGGGGAAAAAGTTCCCCACATTCATGAAGGAATGCTGTTTTTCCGCCGCAAGCAGAACCTCTTCCGGCAGGGGGAGGAAGCCATTTTCATCGGAACTCAAAGGCCCGTACGGTCCCAGCCTTTCCATTTCGCCAACCTTTCGCGTGATGCCGACGACCTTCATCATGTTTTTTGATACCGGAATGCTGAAAGTGCCGTATGGTCTCATCTTTTCCTGTTCGCCGACCTCCCGGTTGACATCAACGATTAGCATAATGCTTTTCGATATGGCGGGAGAACCATCGGGCAGTAAAACCGTTATGCCCTTCCTGTTTTCGACCTTCTTTTCCGGGTCGGGGCGCCCGTCTGCCGCCCCGACCGGCAGCGCCATGGCGACAAGTGATATTGCAACAGCCAGTGCTGCCGCCATACCGGACATGAAATTTTTCCTCAAAACCTTATCCTCCTTTTGCACGCTCATCTGTTACTATTCAGCACAAAAAACTGTCAACTAAGCGTCTGTCTTGCCCGAGTGCATTTGTCGGGCATCCATGTCTTTTAAATGAAAATCCTTCTGGATTCCCGATTACACCCTCGGGAATAACAAAAAATTCTATATGCTGAATAGTTACGCTCATCTTTCCGTTTCCTCGGAACCCTCCGTCCAGCCGGAAATAATGGGGAAAGACCCTCGACTGAATCTACGGTTTCCGGAAGGCGTGGGCGCCGACACTCCGCTCCGCCTAACGGCTCACCACCCGGAGCTGGGCGAATTGACGGTTACCTTCGGGAGAGCCGTGGAAACCGAAACCGCTCTGCTTCGCGCCCACCCAGGGCGCATCGCCGCCACCTCCCACTCCCTGGTTGACGCCGATCATCCCCGCTTCAAGCTCATCGGCAACCGCTTCCGCCTCCGGTCCCCCGAAAACCACGGCGCCAAGGCCGTAGGTGGACGAATTGGCCCGCTCAATCGCTTCCCGGATATCGGAATAACGGCTGATGGCTACCACCGGGCCGAAGGTCTCCTCCCGCTCCACCAGCATGTCGGGCGTCATGCCGAGGATGACGGTCGGATGGATGTATCGTTCCGGCTGCCGGGAACCGCCCAGCGGCACACCGGCGCCCTTGGCCTCGGCGTCGCGTATGTGCTCCACTATCTTGCCGTGCTGAGCGGCGTTGATGATTGGTCCGATATCGACATCGGGCATATCCCAGGGACCGACCCTGAAACCGGCCGCCAGTTCGACGACCCGTTTCTCGAAGCGCTCGGCGATCTTCCCGTCGACATAGATGCGTTCGGTCGCGACGCACATCTGGCCCGCGTTTTCGAAGCTGTTGGCCACGGCGAAACGGGCCGCCTGTTCAATATCGGCGTCGCCCATGACAATCATGGGGTCATTCCCCCCCAGTTCCATCACCAGACGTTTCAGACACGGGGCCGCCCGGGCCATGATATCCCTGCCCGCCTCCCGTGAGCCGGTGAAGGCTATCATGTTTACGTCGCTTTCCACAAGGGCCCGTCCCTGTTCAGCATCCCCATGGATTACCTGAAGCAGGCCGGGCGGCAGGACTTCGTTCATAATCTCAACGAACTCCCCGGCGACAAGCGGTGTCTCTTCGGAAGACTTGAGCACGACACTGTTGCCGGCAGCCAGCGAGGGCGCGATGAAGTTGTTGGCCATGGCCAGGGGGTAGTTCCAGGGAGAGATGACGGCGACCACCCCCAGGGGATGGTACTCCAGCCTGGCGCCGTGGCCGATGTCGCGGGGACGCAGGGCCTCAGCGGCCGATTGGGCCATGCGCGGTCCACCGCGGGTCACCCAGTTCACCTCACCCGTGGAGCGGCGGATGTCTTTTCCCATTTCCCGGCTGAGCAATACGGCAAGCTCGTTTTTGCGGGTCCCGGCCCTCTCGTATGCCTTTTGCATAACGGCGACCCGCTCCGCGGCCTCCAAGCCGCGCCATTCACGGGCCGCGGCCCGGGCCCGCGTCACCACCCCGGCGATCTGTTCCGGCGGCGTGGCCTGAACCTCTCCCAAGGGTTCGCCGCTGGAGGGATCATATGAAACCAATCGTCCCATCATATCCGTCTCCTCCCGTAACGATTTTTCAACACCAGCATCATATCAGCCGAGCAGACACCCCGCAACCGGGCTTTCAGGCCGCCGGCCTTGCCGGATCAGCGACTCCTGTCGTGGGAAAGAAAGAGAAATTGGCATATTGGGGGATTGTAATTAAATAAACTGTCCCCGGAATTCGAACCCGGAATTCGCGAACCGGAATTCGAAGGGCAGCCTGATCCGGACCGACCTGGCCCGGCCTCTGGCCGAGACCCTCGGCGCCCGCTACTTCACCTTTGAAACGCTTCGCGCGGAAGGCATCACCACGCTTGCCCGGATCTGATAAGGACACTAATGGTTTACATATCGCAAAGTATCGTGCTATATAACGTCTCGTTGTGACATAGGTCTCCGACCCGTAACACCTACGGCACAGGCTAGGGTGTGCGGGCTATGGGCGATGCCGGAAACAGCCTCGCCTCCCGTGTTTGGAAAGGAGCGCATGCATCGCCAAAAGAGGTCAAAGGGCTGTTGCGCCGTTGGCCTCTTTTCATTTCCCTGCTTTCATCGCTTCTTTTCGTTCACCCTGCCCGGATTCCTGTCGTCCCCCAATGGATGCAATTCATTTGATTGTGGTTTTCCATCCTGGATAACCTGTTCATCCTGTTGCATGAAATGCTCACGGACATTTAGCCGTGAGATCCAGTTCCGGAGGATTCATGTTCCGTTATCTCTCCCTTGTTGTTTTCCTGTCCCTGTTTGTCGTTTCCAACGCCCATGCCCGCACCGTCACCGACATGACCGGAAGAAAGGTCGTCATTCCCGACAGGATAGAAAGGGTGGTCGGCCTGTCGCCGCCCGCAACCTACCTCATCTACGCCATTGATCCCAATCTCCTGGCCGGGCTCAGTTCACCGCTACGGGGGGACGAGAAATTCTACACGGTTGATCGCTTCAAGAAGCTCCCGGTGGTGGGGGGCATAGCTGGTGAAAGCAGGAATATCAATGTGGAGACCCTGCTGAAGGTGAAGCCGGACGTTGTCATCCTCTGGCAACTGAAGCGGAGGGACATGAATGCCATCAACCGGAAGTACGAGCAGGTTCTCAAACCGCTGGGCATCCCGATCCTCTACCTGAGCATGGGTTCGGTGAACGATTACCCGGCTGCCTTCCGTTTCCTGGGAGATATCCTCAACAGGAAGGAACGGGCAGCCGCCCTTGAGCGTTATGCCGTGAACATCCTGCGAAAGACCTCCCGGGCCATGGCCGGAATCCCCGCCGGAAAGAGGGTGTCGGTGTACTATGCCGAAGGGGTGGACGGCCTTGCTACGGAAGGTGAAGGCTCCATGCATACCCAGCTCATCCCGTTGAGCGGGGGAAGAAATGTCAGCCGGATGAAGGAGACCAGCTACATGGGTTTGGAGAGGATCACCATGGAACAACTCCTCATCTACGATCCGGATGTGATCCTGGTAAAGGAGAAGGCCTTCTACGAGCGGATAGCGAAGGACGCCCGCTGGAAGAACCTGCGCGCCGTCCGCGCCAAAAGGGTCTATCTCATTCCCTATGAGCCCTTCAACTGGTTCGATCGCCCGCCGTCGCACATGCACCTTCTCGGCGTCCAGTGGTTGTCCAACCTGCTCCATCCGGATCGCTATCCCCTGGATATGGTGAAGGAGACCAGGGCGTTTTACCGTCTGTTTTTCAACAGGGAGCTGTCGGACCGCAAGGCCCGTGAAATACTTCACCAATAAAACAGGAGGGATTCGAATGAAACGGAAAATCGCGCTTTTCATGCTGGCTCTGGCTGTAACGGTATTCTTCGGGGCCGGTCCGGGCTCAACCCGGCTCCATGCCGGAGAGTACAAAGTGATAGCCGACATGTGCGGCAACGATGCCGAAGTGCCGGTCAACCCGAAGAGGATAGCGAGCATGCACTGTGTTTCCTCGGAAAGGATCTACATCCTGGGTCAGGGCGACCGCCTGTGCGTAATGGGGAAACAGTCGCCGTGGGCATACAGGTTTTTTCCCGAGATACGGAACGTTCCAACGACACATAGCGGCAAAACAGAGCAGATGCGGGAACTGAAACCCGACCTCATTCTGTATACGACCGGGATGTACAAGGGGAAAGGTGAGGAGTTCAAGGCGGCCGGATTCAGGACGGCGTGCGCGTTCACGGCCGACAGGAGGTCGAAGAACGTCGACGATTTCATTGCGGATTTCAAGAGACAGATGCGGTTTTACGGCGACCTGCTCGGGCCTGACGCCAAAGCGAGAGCCGACAGGTACTGCGCGTACTTCGACGGGAAGATCAACGCGATTCGCGCCATTACCTCGAAGATAGACAAGAAAGACCGTCCCTCAGTCTATTACGGCTGGAAAGGCGGGAAGATGACGGCCAGCCAGGGGTTCGGCAGTGCCATGCACTGGGATACCGAGATCGCTGGCGGCACGTACCTGCCCCGGGCAAAGGACGATAATTTCGCCGTATTGGACAAGCAACAGGTGCTGTCATGGGACCCGGACATCATTCTCATCAGCCGGGGGAACGTCACGGTTGACAGCGTAATGAAGGACCCTGACTGGGCTTCGAAGAAAGCCGTGAAAAACGGCAAGGTGTTTTCCACCCCGGAGGGGATCTATTCCTGGGACAACGCCAGCGGAGAAACCGTGCTGTTCATCATCTACCTGGCAAAGATGTTCCATCCCGACCTGTTCAGGGACTGGGACATGAAGAAGGAGATGCGGGAGTTCTATGCCGAGGTGTACGGCAAGACCATAACGGACCGGGACGCGGATAGAATTCTGCGGAATCTTCCGCCGGCGTGACATGAAGAAAACCGGCCTGCATGCGGCGCTGCTCTCCGCGCTTCTTTTCGGAATCTCCCCGGTCGCCTGCAAGGCCATTGTGGGCGAGATGCCCTCGTCGCTCCTGGCCGGACTGCTCTACCTGGGGTCGGGCCTGGGGCTGACCGGGGCCGTGCTCCGACAGGCCATACCGGTTCATGAGGTCATGAAGTCCCTTTCCCGGCGGCAGTGGTTGCATCTTGCCGGCGCTATCGCATCGGGCGGTGTGGCCGCGCCGCTCTTTCTCGCCTACGGCATCCGCACCGGGACGGCATCCGAGGTGTCGCTGCTGCTCAACTTCGAGACCGTGGCCACCACGCTGCTGGCCTGGCTGATCTTTCACGAACCGGTCGGTGTGCGGGTCTGGACCAGCAAGATTTTTATCATCGCCGCCTCCATCCTTGTCCTTTTCAGCGGCGATGCAGGCGTGCGGCTGTCCGTTTCCGGGCTGTCCGTGCTTGCAGCCTGCCTGCTCTGGGGTGTGGACAACAACCTGACCCGCGAACTGGAATCACTTCCCGCGTCTCTTCTGGCCTGTATGAAGGGGTGGATTGCCGGCCTGTTCAACGTCCTGCTGTTCCTGCTCCTGTTCCGCGCTCCGGCGACATTGTTCCAGATCTCGGGAACGCTTGTCGTCGGGGCGCTCAGCTATGGGGCCAGCCTTGTCCTGTTCATCATCGCCCTGCGGGAGATCGGTTCGGCGCGGACCAGCACCTGGTTCGCGTCGGGACCGTTTATCGGCGCGGTCCTGTCGGTCGCCGTTCTCGGCGAACAGCCGTCAGGGGAATACTGGCTGGCGGCTCTGGTGATGCTTTCGGGGATGTTCTTTCTCTACGGAGAAAGGCATCGGCACCTCCACCGGCATGAACAATTCGCCCATGCCCACTCCCATGAGCATGACGAGCATCATCGGCACGGGCATGACGGCGCGGCAGATGAGGGAAAGCATGACCACTTGCACCTGCATGAACCATTAATCCATGCGCATGTGCATTGGCCGGACATCCATCATCGGCATGTTCATTGATTGGGATTTTGACGGGGAAATAACGAAGGTGCACGGTCAGGGCATGAACAGCATTGATCAGTCCGTATTGGAACGCAGGTTTGCCCTGCGAAAAACTCTGCATATTTCCGAGCGACTTGAAATATCTCCGAATATCAACGATCTCTGTACTTTAACGGAATATCTCCACATCAGGCATGCCGCCCGGGATGTTTCTATCCTCCCTTTGATCCGGGAATCGTTTTTGCGGGCGTATGGTTTTGTAATTGATTGGTTTGACTGTCGGAGCGATATCGCGCTTGCCCTTTGGGTGGCGCCCGAGGTGGGTG
>Ga0265295_1007259_pt1 | contig 12883 bp, 11 predicted proteins | sample Munlansysbiofilm_FD_192503 | JGI IMG/M metagenome (GOLD analysis project Ga0265295, IMG submission 192503) | Leachate microbial communities from a municipal landfill in Southern Ontario, Canada - Methane capture system biofilm | ecosystem: Engineered > Solid waste > Landfill > Unclassified ... | reverse complement strand
TTTAAAGATATCGGCGTGAAAATGGCGGGGATCGTAGAGAATATGAGCTATTTTATAGCGCCCGATACAAAAACCCGCTACGATATTTTCGGCACGGGAGGCGGTGAGAAGATCGCACAAAAATACGGCGTACCGTTTTTAGGTGCCATTCCGCTCGATATGCAAGTAAGGGAGGGCTCCGACAAAGGAGAACCTCCCGTTGCACTCGGAACAGAGGAGCAAAAAAAATTCTACCGAGAGATCGTGGAAAATATCCTCAAAAACGCAACCTTCACTTTTTAAATCTCTTGGCATGCGGTGTTAGCCGCATGCCAAGCAACATTCTTTATTCTTTTCCATTAAAAAACAATCTGCTACAATAACCTACAAATAACAAAGAAGAGGTCTTATTATGCGTTTTTTTGTTTCTATGTTTTTATTTTTCCTCCATTTGCATGCAGGTACCGTGGTTGAGAAGGTTTCTATAGAAGCCAAAGAGACCCAAAAAGGGGTAGAGGTTTTTTTTGGATTTCATACCCGCTACGATAGCTCCGAACAAAACGACTCCATCAAAAACTACGGAAAGAGCGAAAGTTTTTGCACCCTTGTCGATTACACCGACAACAAGATACTCGCAAGCGGATCGATAAAAACGCGTTCTCTTTATTCCAACTATTTTGACAAACCGCTTTTGCTTCCGCTTAGCACAAAGCAGAAACAGCAACTCAAAGGGGTAAAAGTTGCCTGCACCACACAGCTAGGCTCAAAACAATTTTTCAGTTTCTACAAATTGCCGATCCTAAAGAGCCAAATACAGCCGCTACAAAAAAAAGAGGAAAAAATCGAACCTAGCGCTAAAAAAGAGAATCCCTCCAAGCAAAATACAACGCAGAAAAAAGCTTCTACAAATACTCCTAAAAAAATCACGTCTGCCATCACTTTAGGAAAACTAAAAATTCTAAACGTTACAAAAATTTCCCACCGCAACAACAATCCCAACGAATTCCTTATCGAAGGTTCAAACGGTAATTATGTTCTAAAAAAAGAGGATCTCAAAAAGGCCGTCTTTCATAATATTTCTAAAAAAAGTTTGCAAAAATTGGAAAAAAAAGCGGGAATCAAATTGAAAGTTTCAAATAAACAAGGCGCTAAAGAGATACGTATCTCCCTTTAGGAGTAGTTGCGAACCGAGTGAGGCTAGAGCCTCACCTTCGATAAAGCAAAAGGCAAAGGTTATTTGTAATAGTTGCGAACCCCTTGCATCGTCGCACCCATATTAAGCAGCACCATATCGGCAACAACCAAAGCCGCCATCGCTTCACAAACGATCGTTCCGCGGATCGCTACACAGGGGTCGTGTCTCCCTTTGAGCGAGAAATCTACCTCTTCGTTGGTCGTCGTAACCGTATGTTGCTCTTTAAAAATAGAAGGTGTAGGTTTGAAATAGACGTTCATAACAATCTCTTCACCGTTGCCGATACCGCCTAAAATCCCCCCTGCATGGTTGGTTTCAAACCCTTTTGCGCGGATCTCGTCGTTGTTTTGAGAACCTAAAACTCTCGCGCTGAGTATCCCGTCGCCGATCTCTACCGCTTTGACGGCGTTGATCCCCATCATCGCATCTGCCAAAACGGCATCGAGTTTATAATACAGAGGCTGCCCGAGCCCTGCGGGGGCGTTGCGAACCACTACGCGCGCTACCCCTCCCACCGAGTCGTGTTTGTTTTTCGCTTCTAAAACCACCTCTTTTTGCGCCTCTTCTTGATTAGGGTCGAGTGCGTAGATGATACTTTTCTTGGCATGTGCATAGTCAAAAGTCTCCCCCGCAATGCCGCCGATCTCGCAAATGCCGCTCTCTACGCACATGCCAAGCTCTTGGAGCATCAGTTTGGCAATCGCTCCCGCCGCTACGCGTGCCGCCGTTTCTCTCGCACTGCTGCGTCCGCCGCCGCGATAATCGCGGATACCGTATTTATGGAAGTAGGTAAAATCGGCATGTCCCGGACGAAATACGTCTTTGATGTTGGAGTAATCTTTCGATTTTTGGTCGGTGTTGTAGATCACCATCGCAATCGGCGTACCCGTTGCCTTTCCCTCAAAAACGCCGCTTAAAATCTCTACCTTGTCTTCCTCTTTGCGCGCCGTTTCAAACTCGCTTTTTCCGGGTTTTCTACGGTCAAGTTCGCTTTGAATAAACGCTTCGTCTATCTCCAAACCCGCAGGCACTCCGTCTAAGATACACCCGATGGCGACGCCGTGCGATTCTCCGAAGGTGCTAAAACGTAATCTTTGTCCAAAACTGTTCACTGTTTTTCCTACTTGTTGTTTTTAAGTTTCTCGATGGCAAGCTTTGCCGCTTCTTGTTGGGCAATTTTTTTGCTTTTGCCGATCGCACGCGCGTACTCTTTATCTTCGATCATCACCGCAAGTTCGAACTCTTTTTTATGATCCGGACCGCGACTTGAGATCACTTTATATTCGGGAGTGATCCCGAATCGTGCCTGTGTTAGCTCTTGCAATGTTGTTTTAAAATCCCTAAAAAGAGAATCGAGCGAAATCTCTTTGTGGTTTTTTTCGATAAGATCGATTGCAATCTCTTTGACTTTTTCCAGCCCCGCTTCAAGGTAGATCGCTCCCATCACTGCCTCGAAAGCATTGGAGAGCAAAGAGGGTTTCTCACGCCCGCCGTTGTTCTCCTCGGCATTGGAGATATGGATATAATCCCCAAGATTCAATGACTCCGCAAGCTTGCAAAATCCCCCTTCATTTACCAGTGAAGCACGGATTTTCGAGAGTTTTCCCTCGTCCGATTTTCTAAATTTGTGGAAAAGATACTCCCCCACCACCAAATCCAAAACCGCATCGCCCAAAAACTCCAAGCGCTCATTATCGTAGGACTGCTTATAACTTTTATGCGTCAGTGCTTCGATAAGGAGCTTTTTGTTTTCAAAAACATACCCTAAATTTTTCTCCAAACTTTCCAATTTCCTAATCATGTCTCCCTCTTCTGCTCCACTAATAAATCTTTGATTTTTTGTGCTTCATCGCGTGCTATTTTATCACACCTTTCGTTTTCCTCATGCCCGTTGTGCCCGCGAACCCATATGGCATGTACCCTGTGTTTTTTTGCAACCTCGATATAGCGTTGCCACAAATCGGGGTTTTTTACCTTTTTAAAGTCGCGCGCTATCCATCCGCCGAGCCATTCATTGATCCCTTTGACGACGTAAGAGGAATCGGAGATCACCTCCACTTCGCAGGGTTCTTTGAGTGCTTGAAGCCCCTCTATGACGCCAAGGAGTTCCATGCGGTTGTTGGTGGTATGTTTTTCGCTCCCGCTGAGCACCTTTTCGACATCGCCGTAACGCAAGATGGTCGCATACCCTCCCGGACCCGGATTTCCCAAAGCGCTTCCGTCACTGAAAAGAGTTATTTTCTTCACTAAAATCCCTATGAAAATTTTTAACAAGCGCATATTCGACGCTTACGCTGTCTATGGCATGGCATGCGCTACAGCGGTAAAATGCAAACGGGAATGTCTGTTTGCAGTTGTCGCACACATATTCAAAACGCAAAGTCGCATTTGCTTTTTGTTCCAAATGGATCAAAACGTCAAGCTCGAAATGCAAACTGCTGTGTGCCAGATTCACATCCCCGCGTGCGGTATAAAGCTCCCTCAAAAAGCCGTTTTTCGCAACGATCTCCATATCCAAATCTTTTAGCGGCAGGCGCCACAAAATGTCGATAAGGTGCTCGCTCTTGGAGCTATCGAAACATCTCCATGCCAAAGAGGGGTTCACACGGAAAAGATATTCAAAGATCATGTAGCTTAAACGGTGGTTTTGGCTATAAATCTCTATAAGTTTAGAAGCCTTCTCATCGTTTTGAAGCGTTTTATGGTTGAGAATCGAGAGTGCTTGCAAATAGATCGTGTCCATTTTTACGTCTTGCTTAAGCGCATCAAGCGGCTCCAAAACCTCCAAAGCCGCTTCGTACTCTTTCATATGCTCATAAATCAAAAGAAGATAACGCAACGCCTGAGGAGTGCGGGGGTTCTTTTGAAGGATCTGTAAAAATATCTGTTTTGCCCTCTCTAAAAAACCCGCTTTAAAATAGGTTTTTCCCAGCAGATACATCGTATCTCTCGCATCGGAAACATTCTCGGTGCTTAAAATTTCGTTGTATATCTCTACCGCTTTTTCGTACTCCCCGTTTTTATAAAAAGCGTTTGCCAGCAAAAGCCACGACTTCTCGGACAATCCCCCTTTGCGGATCATCTCTTTAAGCTCATTTTGTGAGGGGAGCGTGCGAAACTGGCTCAAAAACCTATCAAGGTGCTTGGAGTCCTCTTTTTGTTTGTAACGCCCCCACCAGTAGGAGAAAAAAGCGATAATGAAGATCAGGGCAAAAAAAACGATAATCCCAAAAAGCGGGTCTCTAAACTCTATAAAAAAGGTATTCATCTACGCATACACCACGATCGCATAATCGTTTTTTAGATTATAAAACGTACATTCGCTGCTTAGTTCCAAATCTTTGATCTTTCCCAGATGCACAAAAGCGTTTTTGGGGACAACGATCCCGTTTTCTCGAAAAAATTTTTTGATATTGACAAACTTTACGTCTGCAACAAACTTGTATTCAAACTCTTTATACAGCTTCATTTTCTCGTAAGAGAATATATGTTCGTTGGCATGGAGCCGATCCGAAGCGTATTTAATAGGCAAATACCCCGAAAGATCGCTAAGGCTAGGCTCGACGTAGCGGTATTTTTCGGGCATCGTGTTTTTTTGAATAAAGAGGTACTTGTTGTTGAGTTTGAGCGTCGGGGTCTCTTTCCAGTATTTGTAGGCAGGGTTTGAGACCCCAAGCTTGGCAGAGACCTCTTTCCAAAGCCAAAAAGAGTTTAACGTGTTTGGCAAGTACGACATTTTCACCCTTTTTTTTGTGGGTTATTATAGTACGATTTTATAAAGAGTTTTATTAAAAGTTTGTCCCCCCGTGTGTTATAATCAACTCCATGAACATTACGACCGTTGAAAATGAGATATATGAATTTAATGTAGCGTTTTTTCTAAAATACGTCGCCGCTACCGACGAGTTTGCACAGCTTGCCGTGTCGCACGGCTTATATATTCCAAAAGAAAACTACACCCTCGTGTCCGATTTTCTCAATAAGCTTTTTTCCCATTTTAAAACCCTTGACCCCAAGTTTTTCAATCCGACGCTGAAAAAACTCTACTTCGATACGGTGCGATTACAACAACTGCTTCTCTCTCTTGAGCTTGAAACGCAAAATCCAAAAACTGTTTTTCAAAATCGTTTTCTCCCTTCTTCTCCGAGCTTTGGCATGCTTAAAAAGGAGATTGCAAAACTCAAAAACAGATCGCTGCCAAGCCTAGAAGAGAAACAAACCCTGAGTGCGCTTGTGGATGCTTCCGAGACAATAAAAAAAATAGCCTACCGCCGATTCTCCGCCCTTTTTTACAAAGACGCCAAATACCTTCGTCACAAGCTTCTTGAAGCGCTTAACTCCAAGACGTTTTACTTTGACCGTCTTTTATGGATAGAAGCGCGCAAATCGACCGTTTTATCACAGCATCTCAAAGAGATAGGGTTTAGTACAAAAGAGTATATCCTCCACTCCGACGACTTTCTCAAAACCTATACAAAAAACAAAAACTATTTTCAAAACTGTTTAAGGATCTACAAATGAGCCAACTCTCCACCTATCTGCCCGAAGATATCAAAAACTTTCTGCTTGTCCACCAAGAGGAGCAAAACAGCGAACAATCCAAAAGTCTCAAAAAGCTCCTAAGTGTGCAAGACAAAATATCGATCTTTAAGAACATCAATCCCGAAGAGCTCAAAGCGATCGTTTACGATCTGAAGTTTATCCGCGCCGTCCATCAGGACGTCATCATCAAAGAAAACGACGAAAGCCGCGATATTTTTTTCATAATCGAAGGGGAGTGCCACGTGTCTCGCGAAGGCAATAAACTCGGGACATTGCGTCCGGGGGAGATTTTCGGAGAATCGGGTGCGATCTTTCACTCCAAGCGCAATGCAAGTGTCATTTGTGCAAGCGAGGAGGTGAAACTTTTATCGTTTAAGATAGACGAGAACAACCTAGAGTTTTGCTCCGTTGCTCTGGCGACCCTTTATAAAAACTTGGCGCACGAGATCAACGCCAAACTAGAAGATATTAATTACGCCTATATTATGAAGTGATTTACCCCCGTATCGTTGCGATACGGGGTATGGCATGTGTTAAAAAGTCGCTACGACCCATTTGGTAATAAAATAACCGCCGATTAAAAGCCACAAGAACATAATTCCCGCCGTATAAAGCGGTGCAAGACCAAGCCCTTTAAACTTCGCAAAACGGGTTCCCATGCCAAGAGCCGTCATCGCCATCGTAAGCAAAAAAGTATCGATCTCGTTGATAACGTCAACGATATTTTGCGGCACGAGCCCGAGAGAATTAAACCCCGCCACACCGATAAAATAGACGGCGAACCAAGGGATCACCAAACTCACGCCGCCTGCGGCACTCCCCTCTTTTTTTGCCGTGTAAGAGAGATAAAGCCCGAGCAAGATAAGCATCGGCGCAATCATAATAACGCGGGTCATCTTCACGATCACCGCCGCATTTGCCGCTTCGGCATCAAGCCCCGGAACCGATGCGGGAACCGCTACGACCTGTGCAACCTCGTGGATGGTACCTCCCACGTAGATACCGAACTCCCGCGCGCTCATATCGAGCATACCCGAAGTGTAGAGCACGGGGTAGAGAAACATCGCTATCGTTCCAAAAAGCACCACCATAGAGACCGCTATCGCCGTTTTATGCCCTTCCGATTTTAAGACGGGTTCGGTTGCCAAAACAGCCGCGGCACCGCACACCGAAGCACCCGAAGCACTCAGCATCGAGGTATCGCGATCCATCTTGAAAAATTTTTGCCCGACGTAGGTTCCGATGATAAAGGTAGTCGAGAGCATAATAAGAGAGACCAAAAAGCCGTCCATCCCCACATCGACGATCTCGCCGAAAGTGATGCGAAAACCGTAAAATACGATCGCAAAGCGGAGAATCTTTTTGCCTGAAAAGGTGATCCCCCCTTCCCACGCCGCGGGAATTTTGTTGTGCAAAGTGTTTGCGTAAAAAATACCGATCACGATACCTACCACCAATGGAGAGATCCCCAAAGATTCCACCGCAGGAAGGTTTGCGATCATCGTTGCCGCAGCGGCAAAAATTGCGACGAAAACGATCCCGCTTATCGTATCTTTTCGCTTTTCTTTTGAAAACGCCATAGAAATCCTTTAAAAAAAATCAAGACGAAAGTATACATCATTTATATGTCGCCAAGATGAAAACACTCTTACCTCTTGACATCGATCGTAAACTCCGTTTTAATAAGATTGTGTTGCTCAGAAGCGATCTTTTTGCTCTCTAAAACCACGATTTTATCGTTTGAGAGCATCTTTTCGTTTATGAAAAAATCGCGTATTTTCTCCGCTCTTTGCAAGGCTAAAGCGCGTAATTCTTCTTGGGAAACGTTTTGTAACGAGGCACATGCACCCACCAAAGCCTTGAGATACTCGATACGGTACGCTTCCCCTTTATACTTCTTGGCAAGCTCTTCTTGGATCACTGCCAATTTGTCATCATCCCTTGCCTCTTCGTAGATATCTTCCAAAATATCTACGTTGAGCGCCGATTTTTTATCCTCGATGTTCTTGCGGTCGCTTTTTGCGACGACCAAATCCAAGAGTTTTTGGTGTTGCAACGCCTGCATATCGCGTAGCTCATCGTAAGTACCGTGGATATGCAGAGCGATTTTTGGACGTTTTAGAAGCATTTTGGCGATATTTTCAAGTTTCTCACGTTCAGGCGGCAAAATCTCAGCCGCCCCCGCTTCAAACGCCGCATTGTCAAGCTCCTCTCCATCAAGCCCCATTGCCGCGCTCAAAAAAGTAAAAGGGGAAGCGACCGCTTTGACGATAAGATTTCCAAGCGTCTTCCACACCAGCGCACCGTATTTAAAGTCGGGGGCATCCACGTTCCCCTCTACAGGCATGTCGATGTCGATCACCCCATCGCCATCTTCTAAAAGAGCGATTACAAGCCCAAGGGGAAGCGACGTAACGTTCTCATCTTCATACGCTTCTCCGAGTTCGATCTTTTTGATGATAATACTGTTCTCCCCACGAAGCTGCGAATCGACGATATGGTACCCAAGCCCCAAAAAGAGTTTTCCCTCATCTATTTTATGCCCTGCAAACGTCGCGCTGTAGCCGCTGGCAGAACTGAGTTCGAGGTTTTTAAAATCAAACCTCAAATCGGTGTAATTTTTGGGGTTGGATGCCTCTAGGCTCCCTTTGAGCGTCGTGACCCCATACTCGTCCACCTCGCCCGTTATATCGAGCGAACTCGCTTCCCCTTTTGCATTGCTCACCGAATAGATCATCCCATTCAAATCGTGGATGTGTGTCATAAATCGGATCGGCAACGAGAGGTCGGCAAATTTTGCACTCCCGTTTTGCACCTTTACTTTGGCTATTTTTACGGGAAACGGCTCATTCTCTTGCTCTTTGGCATGTGACTCTTTTGGGGTTGCATCAACCTTGTTTTTCACAAGCGATGCAAAATTCAAACTTTTTTGCTCATCGATGAGGGCGTTTACGAAGAAAGAATCTACGGCCGTTTCATCGATATAGAGACGGTTGGGAAACATCTCCAAGGTGAGCGCATCAAACCCCAAACGGGAAAAACTCAACAAATCGGAACCGTTGCGCGCATCTTTAAGAAAAAACTCCTCTATGGCAAACGATCCATCTAGTCGTAAATCCGGGGCTTTAAGCGTTTTTTCATACTGCATCTTCGCTTGCAGGTTCACATACCCCTCATCGAGCTTCACGTGCGACATCTCTTGCAAATAAGGGTTTATCCCTCTCAATCCCATCCGTTTGATTTGCAAAGAGCCCTTTTGTTTGAGCGGCGTGTGGCGCAGCGAACCTTTGGCATGGAGCGTTCCGCTTTTATTAAGGCGCATGCCAAGATCGTAGGTAAGCCATGTTTTTGCTTTGGAGTCGATATCTTTGACGCGCAGATTGATACGGTCTATTCCCAACTTTGCTTTTTGTTCAAGCGTGCGATCCTCAAACGCCACCGAAGCGTTTTGGAGCAAAAACTCCCCTACCCTAATATGGTAAGATTCCTCTTTTTGAGACGCTGCCTCTTTGGCATGGGAGGGTTTTGCAAGATGGGCAACGACAATGTCTTCAAAGTTGAGTTTTTTGTTTGCCGAGAGTTTAGGTGCCGCATAAAGCCTATCCAATGCCGCTTTCCCCAAGTAGATCTCTTTTGTTTTGGTGTTGAACGCAAGGTGGCGTATTGCAAAACCGTTCCACCCGACCAACTTCTCGCCGCTGCTTTTTTTATGCAGGGCAACGTCGTCGAGAAAAACATTCGCTTCTTTTACATCCACAACCGTTGCATTGCCATCTGCCTTGAGGCTCAGGTTCGCATCAAATCCCAACGTTGCGCTCTTGAGATCAAGGTCGTACACCTTAAGCGCTTTGCGCGCGCCATCCTCTATGTAAGGGTTGTAATGCGCTACGTCAAACCCGCTGCATCGGGTAAAACTCTCTAAAGCAAGCTCTTTATGAACAACCGTTCCGCTCCCCTCACATGCCAAGGTTTCGTTGAGTTTGAGACTGAGTCGGTAGCTCAGAGGTTCTTCCCCTGCGAGAGTTATGTTTTGCGCGTAAAAATTAAACTCGTTGAGCGTAGTCGTGACGTTTGGCACGATCCCTCTATCTTCAAACGCAACCTTTATTTTTTCGAGTTTAAGATCCGCCAGCACTACATGCCAAGGTTTTGCACCCTCATCGGCTAGGGGTTTTTCGTTGACCTTTTGCTCAGACGCGCCCGCTTTTGTATTAAGTTTTGCATACCCTGCCCAGTCGATTAATCCCTCTGCATCCCTTGCAATCTTAAGCGCCAAAGAATCGAGCGATACGCTTTGGACATACGCCTCTTGCATAAAGGGTTTTACGATCCCCCCTTCAACACGAAGGTTTTTAAGATTGAGCACGTCGCGGTGCTCTGATTTTGGTTTAATGCGCAGCGCATCGAGAGAGAGACGAATATTCTCAATACGCGTTGCGTTTTTATCTTCGAGATTGAGCGTATACTCCGCACTAAAAGAGAGTTTTCCGTCTGCTACTTCAAGATTGAGCATCTCTTGCACATAGCGCCACTGCGTGTAGAGTTTGCTTGCTTCAAACACGACGCTCCCCTCAAGCGCAAAAGGGCTCACGCCCAAGATATTTGCCTGCAGATCCACAAAACCGCCGTCGCCGAGGGTTGCATACAAGCGAAGTTTCGAGTCGTTCTTGCTGAACTCTTCGGTGTCGATATCGCGTAATTCAAACCCGATATTCTCAATGCTAAAATCAAATTTTTGTGCAACGGTGTAATCTTCGTAATCCAAGACCCCCTCCACGATTGCCACGCGATCTAAAACGATGCGGGGGAGAGAAAAATCGCTTTTTTCCTCTTTTGAAGTCTCTTGTTTTGGAGGGAGTATCGAAGCGAAATTGATCGTTTTATCTTGGTTGTACACCGCAAAAATCTTCGGGCGCACCAGCACAAACTCTTTAAGATGCAACGCACCGCCGAAGAGGGAGTGGGGTTCAAGATTACAGATCAGTTTATCGAACGAAGCAAGCACCTCCCCTTTTTTATTTTGCAAAGAAAAATCGGAGAGATACAAAGTGAAGTTTAAAGGGTTGATCGCAACAGCGCCGAGAGATACCTTTGCGTCAAGCGATTGTTCCAAAATCTTGGGCAGCTGCCGCTCTAATACAAACGGCACAACAAGTCCCGTAACGATAAGATAAAACGCCGCCGTATAGAAAAAGATTTTTTTGATTTTTTGCACTCATAACCCCTACATGCCATAGATGTTCAAGTGTAGCCGAAGCTGTTTTAAAAGGGGATTAAAAGAAGAAGCTAAACCTAGCCCGAGGCTAGGTTTATGAAGTTTATTTGGAAGCTTGTGCGCGGTAGATATCGGCGCGAGGGAAAGTAAAGATAGCATCTCTGTAAACGACGATTCTATCCTCATGCCCTAGAGCATACGCACGGATTTTGATAGGGATAACCGTATCTTTTCTGTCGTTATCGACAAGCATCTCTTTTGTCTGCAACACGACGATCTCTTGTTGTTTACGACCCGGAACGACGCTAAAAGGTTTGCTCGGTCTCTCGATCGTGATTTTACCCTCCATACCTGCAGGCGGGATCACCTCAAAGTAGAACTGATGTTTGTCGTTTTCGGTGTTTTGTAACAAGAACGTATACGCGTTTTTAACGATCACATCACCCTCGTATGTTTTTTCAACACTGTAAAGACGGGTTTCTTTATTGATATTGAGGAGCATATGCTCTTTTGTGCTTCCCATCATCCCCAAGATGATAGCCAAGACAACCAAAATACCCATATAAGCCAAGATTTTCGGGCGGAAATATCTCGTTTTTCCTTTTTGGTCGATAATCTCGTAATCGCTCGACCATGTAACAAGCGACTCTTTGCCGAGTTTGCCCATAACGGTTGTACAGGCATCGACACACTCAAGACAGTTGATACATTCAAGCTGCAACCCTTTACGGATATCGATGTGGGTCGGACATACCGTTACACAGCTTTCACATGCCGTACATTCCGCATGCGGCTCTACCGCTTGAAGATCTTTTTGTTTTGTAAATTGTTTCTCTTTGTGCTCATCATAGATATGCCCTCCGCGGTGCGGGTTGTAAAGCGCCATAACGGTGTGTTCATCGTAAAGAACCGACTGGATTCTTGAATAAGGGCACACGTAGACACAAAAGTTCTCTTTAAGAACTACGACGTCGTAAACCAAAAACGCAGCGATACCGATAACGAACCCTACAAGCGTCAAGTGATCCATCGGATTTGCCAAGTATGCAAAGAAATCCTCAGGCGGGATAAAAAACCACATAAAGTCCGCAGCCGCTACAAGAGCAAGCACCGTCCAAAGTAAAATCGCTACCGCTTTTTTGACCTTGTTTTCAGGTTTGGACATATCAGGCTCTTGCTGTTTGTTTTTAATACGTTTGCGAAGCCCTAAAAGTTTTGTTTCGATCAGATCGCGGTAGATAACGCGAAACACCGTTTGGGGGCACACCCATCCACAAAACACGCGACCGCCCATAACGGTCATACCGAAAATACCGATAAACATCAGCATCAGCAAAAACGGCATTAAATAAAGCTCTTGCATATCAAATTGTACAAACGCAAGATGAAGTTTCATCTTATCGAAGCTCAATAAGAAAAAATGGTTCCCTTCTACCGTAATCCACGGCAAAATCAACGCTATAACCGTTACAATCCCATAAAGGTAATATCTCTTAATTCTCCAAGGTGTAGGTATGCTAACACCCGATTTTTCTTGACTCATCTATCTCTCCTTTTTTTACTCATTTGGGCAAACGATCTGATTGATCACTTGCTCCTCCGCGTTATCCGGCGCCGTTAAAAGCAAAGAACCCATCGCGACCTCTTTAAGTTCGCGCGATTCTATATAGTCTTTTAAAGAGCTTCGGCTCACCCCCAGAATGCGTGCCATTTCGCTCACGCTCTTCTCCTCTTTGATAAACCCTACAATCTGGTTAATGTAAGTATCAAATTTAGAGCTCGATTTGCTTCCTTTGGGACGACCTATCACCCTTTTTGATTCATTCTGCAGCTTTTGACGCAACCCGTCTATCAAACCAAGCACCAACATAACACTGCTTTGTTGCGAAATAATTACCGATTGTTTCACAATATGCAAATTATAATCATTTTTGAGCAGACATGTAAACATC
>Ga0265295_1007258_pt1 | contig 12883 bp, 17 predicted proteins | sample Munlansysbiofilm_FD_192503 | JGI IMG/M metagenome (GOLD analysis project Ga0265295, IMG submission 192503) | Leachate microbial communities from a municipal landfill in Southern Ontario, Canada - Methane capture system biofilm | ecosystem: Engineered > Solid waste > Landfill > Unclassified ... | reverse complement strand
AAAAGTAATCAGTCTTACATTTGATATTAGTTGGGGTGATGTAGAGATCCTCCCAATTATGGAAACATTGCAGAAAGAAGGCGTGTTACAAGCCACATTTTTTATATCCGCACCTTGGGCTAAAGATCATGCTGAGATCATTAAAAAAATGAAACAAGTTGGCTTTGAAATCGGCACGCTCGGCAATCGTCATATGAATTATACACGATTGGATGAGGAAACACTGCTATCAGAAATAAAAACTGGAGAAGAAGTGTTGCATCGTCTAACCGGACAATCCATCGCCTTCTTTCGACCACCAAACGGCGACTTCGATCAAAAAGTGTTAAAAGCAGCAAGTACACTTGGTCTTACCACCGTTCTTTGGAGCATCAATCCAGAGGATTGGAAAAACCCAGGCCATGATGTCATCGTCTCACGCGTCCTCACCTCCGCCAAACCCGGTGCGATTGTGCTGCTTCATGCCAGCGATTCGGCTAAAGAAACGGCGCAAGCCCTTAGCACACTGATCCGTGAATTAAAACGTCATGGTTATCGCTTTGTCACTGTAAGTGAACTCATCAGCGGTTATAAAGATACCGTCCACACCGTTCCTTAATCAATGAAAAGACAAAAAGACGTTATCCCTCTGTTCAAAGTCTTCTCTAGCCCATCGATTCCAGACGAACACTGTGTCTCTACTGTCGGCTGTTCTTCTTAAACATATGTCCAGTCATCAGTACCTGATACGCATTGGCTAGAAAGAGCGGCAGGGCCATATCAAAAAATGCCTTGATGTTTTCCAGACGGAGGGCGGGTATGAGTTCGAGCAACGTAAAGGTAAACAAAAAAAAGAGGGTCGGGGCCAGCGCTTTGCGCCCCGATTGTTTTATTTTTATAAATGTGATCAACAACGCGAAACTAAAAAGAGTAAGAACGGGGAGCGGTGTGAGTACTTGGTACGCATAACGACGGCCCAAGAGCACGGGATAAAACAATAAATCGATCAGGACAATCATCGTGATGGCCAGTAATAATGTTGACCATAAGCCGCGATACGGTTTTGGGAACAGACTTAAACCAAGCATTTGTAACATATTAAAAACAAAATACCCGAGCAGCGATAAGGCGGCATAAACCATACCGCTTCCAAACCAACTGACGATCCCTAACACTGTATCGCCGACTTGATTCGATATACCGCCTTCAATCATCATCAGAATCGATGCGCTCATGACGCCACCGATCCCCCCAACAGCCAACGTCGTCCAAAGTAAAAATACAAGACGTCTCGTATTCACCGTGCTTGTCCTCTCTCAAGCGTGTATTTGACAAAACCTCCTGCCATGTTGAGGCAATAAGACCTTGTCAGACATTTTTACATTCAGGAAGGTTCGTTCCTTAAGTCAGTGGATTCAGCCATCGCCATACGCATAGAGGAAGGCATTCAGTCACATATTAACAATAGAAAAAGGTTTATGAGAAAGCGGTGAGCATATGATGCGCGTCGTTTTACGCGTTTTGATGTTGATCTTCTTCATCTCAGCCACAGCATCATGTGCCGGACAATCATCGACAGGCACCCAAAGCAGTCCGGATTATAACGACATGAAAACGATGGTCAAAGATATCATTCAAACAGAAGAAGGTCAAAAAGCAATCAAAGAAGTCTTATCGAAAAACGAAGTTAAACACGAGCTCATCCTATCTCAACCCGAAGTTAAACAAGCCGTCTTAACCGCCTTGACCTCTGAACAAGGCCAAAAACAACTAAAAGAGATGTTTGATGATCCCAAATTTGCTGCCACCATCGCCAAAACAATGCAAAAAGAAAATGAAGCGTTGCTCAAAGCGCTGATGAAAGATCCCGAATATCAAGCGATGTTGCTGGATGTTTGGAAAGATCCTCAATTTGAAAAGCAATTGCTTGACCTCATGAAGTCCAAAGCCTATCGCGAGCAGACAGCTAAGGTGGTAGAAGATACCATTCAATCACCCTTGTTTCAAGAAAAACTTATGAAGATCTTGAAAAAGGTCCAAGAAGAGGCGAGCAAACCAGAAAAAAATAAAGAAGACAAAGGATCAGATAAAGAAAAACAAGGCGATGAAGAAGGAAGCGCTGAGGAAGGTGGTAGTGGTGGCGGTGGAAAATAAATAGCCACCACTACCACCTCAATTCTCACATCCGCAACATGATGCATCAATAAAAAATCCAGAAAACGTTTTACATTTGAACGTACATGTTCATATTTAAAATTTAAGAGGAATGTGTAGGCGCATGAACTTTATCCCATATTTTTTTGGCCAGTGCCGCATAGGCTTGACCGGCAGGATGTTGAGGGGTGTAGATCGATGGAGAAAAATCCGGATCATCCGGATCCATCTCATCCGGTAAACCAAGCGGTATTTGCGCCAACAACTCCGTCCCAAGCACTTCAGCCAACCGCTCTCCGCCGCCTTGTCCAAATACATAACCGCGCTCACCGTTTGAGCACACATAATACGACATATTTTCTACTACTCCGAGCAGCTCGTGATTTGTCCTAAGCGCCATCGTTCCAGCACGGGCTGCTACAAATGAAGCGGTCGCATGGGGTGTCGTCACAATAATTTCTTTTGCTTGAGGAATCTTGCTATGAACATCCAGAGCCACATCCCCTGTTCCGGGGGGGAGATCCAGAAGCATCACATCGAGGGGTCCCCAGCTCACTTCCTTTAAAAACGTATCTAACATTTTCCCTAACATCGGTCCGCGCCAAATAACTGGTGAATTATCATTGACAAAAAAACCCATGGACATCACTTTAACCCCAAAACGCGGTACGGGCAAAATGACATCGTTAATCACCGTAGGTCTTTGTTCAATACCCATCATATCCGGTACACTAAAACCATAAATGTCTGCATCGATCAACCCGACTTGAAGACCCATGCGTGCAAAATTGACGGCAAGATTGGTTGTCACCGTCGACTTACCAACGCCACCTTTACCGCTTGAAATGGCTAAAAAGATGGTATGTTCATCGCCGGGCAGCCGATTGGGATTTAAGGAAACCATAGGGCTTCCACTCTTCCCACGCAACTTTGCGGCCAGTTTTTCTCTTTCTTCATCGGTCATGGTCGTAAAATGAACCTTCACTGTTTCTGCACCAATCGCTTGCAAAGCGCGTTTAACATCCTCTTCCAAAGTATGTTGCAGCGGGCATCCAGAGATGGTCAACTTCACTTTAACCTGTACGTTTTTGCCGTGAACATCAATGGCTTCGACCATATCCAAAGCAACAATATTTTCATGTATTTCTGGATCATTGACGGTGCGAAGCGCTTCCAAAATCCTCTCTTCTGAGAGTGACATGAGCCGATCCCCCTTATTCAAACCAAAAATCAATGTTTGTTTTTATTATAACATGAAACCGCAGGAATGCCTAAGGCACATCCTGCGGTGTATGGGGGCGATCATCGTGGGTCTGCCAATAATCTAAAATGCCTTCATAAATCGCATACGCAACAAGTGACTGATACTGTGGTTGAGCGAGTTTTTGGGCTTCACCCGGATGTGAAACATACCCGGCTTCAACCAATACGCCGACCGGTTTCATCATCCGTAAAATATAAAGATCCTCGCCTGACTTGATTTGGCGATCGGTGAGACCATGTTCTTTCAGCCGACTTTGGATATGTTCAGCCAAAGCTTTAGCTTCTTCGCGCTGTGGATGGTAAAAGGTTTCTGCGCCATGCCAGCGCGGTGAAGGGATGCTATTGAGGTGAATACTCACAGCTATGTTAACCCCTGGCTGATTGATGATGCCAATACGCGCACGCATATCGCGTTGTTTGCGTGTTCCGCTTCCGCCATCCGAAAGCATTTCATCGCGTTCACGGGTCATGATCACTACAGCTCCGGCTTGATGTAAGTAATCACGCAGTTTAAGCGCGATACTTAATGTCAAATGTTTTTCGATGATCCCGCCAAAGCCAACTGCGCCACCATCAATCCCACCATGCCCGGGATCGATCGCGATCACAAGACCACTGAGCGGTGGGAGTCTGCCTGCTATGGGTTGTGAAACCTTGGATGTTTGTGCATGCATCGTCACTGACGGTAAAACAATGATCCAAAATAAAAGAAAACCTAACTTTATCATCAAACGTTTGGCAAGAAGCCGATTGTGATGCATCGATCCTCTGCGCCCCTTTCCTTTTTACGGGCTTAGTTTGGCCGAGGAGAAGAGACTTTATGAGCATAAAAAAACACTCAGTCTTCCTTTCCTTTGAGTAAAGGCGACCAAGTGTATGGGGATCATCTTTGATGATCTGCACGTACATCGAAGCATTCTTTTATACGTCAATATGCGGTAATCATAACGTCGATGTGGACGTCGCTCATTAACGCTTGGAGAATTGTGGTGCCCGCCGCGCTTTCTTCAAACCGTACTTTTTACGTTCTTTCATACGCGGATCGCGCGTTAAGAAACCGGCTTTTTTCAACAGTGAACGGAATTCAGGATCTACACTTAAAAGCGCCCGTGCAATACCATGACGAATCGCCCCTGCTTGACCGGTAAATCCACCGCCGCTTACCGTTGCAAAAACGTCATAAGCACCGTCGGTCCCTGTCAAAACAAGCGGTTGCTTTACAATGAGCTTTAAAGTTGCCAACCCAAAATATTCATCCATCGGTCGACCATTAATCGTAATGTTCCCATCTCCAGGACGTAAAAAAACACGTGCCGTCGCTTTTTTACGACGCCCTGTTCCGTAATATTGAACATTCGCCAAAGTGGTTCCTCCTTTCGATGTTATTTCTTAATTTCATATACTTCGGGTTGTTGCGCTGTATGTGGATGGGACGAACCGCGGTATACTTTAAGTTTGGTAAACAACTGACGCCCCAGACGATTTTTGGGCAACATGCCACGCACAGCCAATTCAATCATGCGCTCTGGGAATTTATCGCGCATCTCTGCTGCTGTCCGTGCTTTAAGGCCTCCTGGATAACCAGAATGACGATAGTATATTTTATCCGTCCATTTACGGCCGGTCAGTTCAATTTTTTCTGCATTGATGACAACGACAAAATCACCCATATCAAGATGGGGGGTGAAGGTCGGTTTGTGCTTACCACGTAAAAGTGCGGCTACTTGCGAAGCGAGACGGCCAAGCGTCTGCCCAGTCGCATCGACCACGTACCATTTGCGTTCGCCGAGATGGGCATCGCCCTTAGGCATATACGTTTTTTGCATTGTTCTTCCCTCCTTACATTCCGAAACATATCGAAAGTCCGTGACTCATCATACTGCATTCCTTATCCATTGTCAAGCCGCTGTGCCCACAAAACATTTTACTCACATCACCATGATGCCCGCTACACCTTTACACCTCTAGTCGATAGCCTTTAGGGCGAGGAGGATACGGTCCCGGGTCAAACGTCCGGAATGCATCATAATGCACGGCATATAAATAAAGACCATCGGGTGGTAGGGCGTACGGCGCAAAATTCATATGCATCGTCCCCGCCATAACTTGTCGGAGATGCTCAAGCGATAAAGATCCTTGACCAACGGCTAAGAGGACACCGACCATGATGCGCACCATGCGGTACAAAAAACCATCACCGCGAATCCAAAACCACCATCGATCATCGTCTACCACGAGGTCAAGAAAATCAATCGTGCGTACCGTCGTCTTTGCACTTGATCCTTGCTTCTGGAAGGCGTAAAAATCATGACGACCAATCAAAAGCAGCATCGCCCGACGGATAAGATCAGGATCATAGACGCCATGCGTAGCATACACCAACCCTCTTTCCCAAGGGAAAACGTGGGAGTTGAGACGGATGGAATAAACATACGTCTTAAAACGAGCACTGTAACGCGCATGAAAGTCTGATGACACTTTTAGTGCACGGAGGACCATTACATCGGAAGGAAGATGCGGACGAAGTGCATAAGAAAGCCGATCGACGGGAATATACGATGGGACATCAACATGAACGACCTGACCGAAAGCATGCACACCACTATCTGTGCGCCCACTTCCGACGACGTTGAACGTTTGACCATAGAGGTTTTGCAATGATTGCTCTAAGACCTCTTGAATGGTCGCCTCTGCTTTTCCTAACGTCCCCTGTTGCCGCTGAAATCCATGGTAAGCACGCCCGTCGTAGGCAACCGTTAAGGCAATGCGCACCGCAACGTCATCCTCCTGCTCATGCCATCGTCATGGCTTACCCAAAAGAGTGTGCAATACTGGATAAAACTTCAATAAAACGTACATCATCGTTATCAAAACAACCCCCAACAACACGAGGCGATCTGCCCACCGAAAGGTAAGCACACGCCAGTGTGACAGTGTCCGTTTAACGTCGTAACCCCGTGCCTCCATCGCCAGCGCAAGTCGATCGGCACGACGAAACGAGAGGACAAATAGAGGGATGAATAACGATAAAAGTGCTTCGAGACGACTTTTGATATGCTTGCTGCTAAAATCCGCTCCTCTGGCTGTTTGTGCTTTAACAATCATGAAAAGCTCATCCAACATGGTCGGAATAAATCGCAGCGCAATGGTAAGCATGAGTGAAAAAGCATCAATTGGAACGCCTAGCCGTTTAAGTGGTGCCAACAAAGACTCTAAACCACGGGTTAAGTGCAGGGGTGAAGTCGTAAGCGTAAGAAGCGCACTCGCTGCAAATAATGCCACAAGCCGCATCACGAGAAACAATGCCCCATACATACCTTGATCGGTGATCCGTATGATCCCGAATTGCCACACCGTGGTCCCACGTTGTTCTAAAACAATCTGTATGATCGCTAAAAACACGAGTACCCAGACGATAGGGAGAAGTGACATGACAAAATACTTCCAAGGTATTTTCGAAGCGGCCAGCGCAACGCCTAAGAAGATCCATATAAAACATAACATCCCTGCTGTTGTCGCCAAAAACACCCAGGCGGCAACAGCTACCGTTGTTAGAAGTTTGGTGCGCGGATCGAGTGCATGAACAAAGGAGGTATACGGAACGTATCGTCCGAGAGGAAAAGACTCAATCAACGCCATCGGTCTCCTCCTTCTTTCATCATCCTTAGAACAAACGCGATCCAGCGCCATTCCGTATTTTAAGCATACGCCCTCCAAGCGTCCGCACGCTTCGACTCTAACGATGCCAGTATCGTTGAATCCACTGTACAACTTCGACCTCATGCCGCGGTAAGGCATCGAGGGCCCGCTGATCACACTGCACGAGCGTCATCAGCACCTCTTGCCAAGATGTTTTCACTAAGCCTGCTTCTTCCAACGCAGACGTGAATTGCGGATCCTCCAAGGATCGACGGATCAACCCAGACACCGTTCCATGCCATATAAGACGACCCTCATGGACCACAAAGAGTGTATCGGCAAGACGGAGCGCCTCATCAAGATCATGGGTAATATATAAAACGGTCGGCCGTCGCGCCTGGTACCAGCGAGCAAGATGGTTGAGGATGGCTTCACGACCGAGCGGATCAAGACCTGCTGTCGCTTCATCGAGTACGAGAAGCTCCGGTTCGCTTACAAAAATGCTGGCAAGCGCTACCCTGCGCTTTTCCCCCCCACTTAAAAAAAGCGGGTTGCGTAAGAGGTACGATTCATCCAATCCAAAAGAACGCAGCGCTTGGATAATCCGTTGCTCTTCATCTTCCGGGGAAAGTTTTAGGCGTTTTAAAGAAAAGGCCACTTCCTTGCGCACGGTTTCTTCAAAAAGCTGATGCTCTGGAAATTGAAACGCATAACCAATACGCCGCCGAAGACTCTGTGGAGGGGGGTGTCTCCGCCCAATCTCCAACCCATCGATGCGTACACGACCTGCTGTTGGATAAAGAAGCCCTGCTGCAAGCTGGCCAATCGTTGACTTTCCCGATCCTGTCACGCCCATGATCGCTGTAAAAGAACCAGATGGTAAGGTAAACGACAGATGCTGTAAAGCTCGCTTGGCAAACGGCGTATTTTCAGCATAAATGTATTCTACCGCATCGAAGACGATCTCCATAAGGCGCGGATTCCCTCGCTCTCCCGCTCAAAAAAAGCACCTCGTATGCTCTCATCGATCTCTATGCCCATACTTTTAAAAGTCTGTATCAGTCGTACCGCAAGTGGTGGACGCAACCGCAGTGATTGGATCAAAGAAGCGTCTTGAAATAAAGGATTCGGGCTACCATCATAGACGATGCCCCCATCTTGAAGCGCCACAAGCCGCGTGCGCTGTTTGGCTTGTTCCATATCATGCGTGACTTCGATGATGGCCATGCCTTCTTCCCGGTGCAGGGAACGAAGAAGTGCTAAAATATCTTGCTGAGCTTTAGGATCAAGCATGGCAAATGCTTCATCTAAAACGAGCGCTTTAGGTTTTAAGACGATCATACCAGCCACAGCTAAGCGTTTTTTTTGTCCTCCAGAAAGTCGGTACGGTTCACGATGCCGGACTTCTTTTAGACCGAGCCGATCCAAGGCCCAAGCCACACGTTGCTCGATCACGCTCGGTGGTAACCCTTGTACTTCTAATCCAAAAGCAATATCATCCTCAACCGTCGCTTGGATGATTTGATCTTCAGGGTTTTGAAAAATCATCCCCACCGTTTGCCGCACCGTTCTCAAGGATGCTTCTGTGACTTTTTCCCCACGCAGCAGGTAGATCCCCTGCTGGGGGGATAAAAGCCCACTTAAAACCCAAGCCAATGTCGTTTTTCCTGAACCGTTGCCACCAACCACGGTCACCCATTCGCCCTCATCGATGCGTAACGTCACGTTTTGTAAGGCTTGCCGCGGCGTTCCAGGATAACGATAGGATACATTTTGAAGCTCGATCAACGCTCGTCCCATCGTTTTCACGCCTTCTTGAGATACTTAAGAGCATGCACACGCATTGACACCGATACGTCTTTTACAAAACGTTTATGCCATCATCCCATCGTTTTAATCAACGAGTTCTAAGATGGCCATCTCTGCACCATCGCCTCGACGCGGTCCTTTTTTCAATACACGCGTGTATCCACCCTTGCGATCTTGATAGCGCGGTGCAATGATATCGAACAACTTTTGTACCGCGTCTTTGCTCTTTGGATCTTCAGGATCGGTCTTGAGTGGTCGAACAAACGATGCCGCTTGGCGACGGGCATGCAGATCACCTCTTTTGGCTAGGGTGATCATTTCATCCGCAAGACGCGCTGCATCCTTCGCCTTTGGTAATGTCGTCTCTACTTGCTCGTGTAAAATAAGTTGGGTTACAAGATCACGAAGCAGCGCTTTACGTGCCGCTGACGGTCTACCTAACTTAGAACGTGCCATGCGCGATTCCCCTCCTCACATCGTGTGAAATAAACATGTTTAACTGACAAACGCCTTGGTATCGCTAACCATGCGGTTGCGATCGTGACATCTATTCGCTTTTTCTTAGCGATAATCCAAGACTGTTGAGCTTTTGAATCACTTCTTCCAGTGACTTTTTACCGAGATTGCGCACTTTCATCATATCTTCTTCGGTTTTTTGTGTTAGCTCGGATACCGTATTGATACCAGCACGCTTTAAACAATTATAAGAGCGCACAGACAAATCGAGCTCTTCAATAGTCATTTCGAGTGCCTTTTCCTTACGATCGCTTTCTTTTTCAACCATAAAAGCAGTATCTTTCACATCACTCGACAGACCAACAAATAAGCTGAGATGTTCAGTCAATATTTTTGCCCCGTAACTTAAGGCCTCGTCGGGGCGAACACTGCGATCTGTCCACACGTCTAGTGTTAGCTTATCATAGTTGGTAATCTGACCCACACGTGTGTTTTCTACCGTATAGTTGACTCGAAGCACTGGAGAATAAAGAGAGTCGATCGGAATGACGCCAATGGGAGCATCTTCTCGTTTGTTACCTTCTGCCGGAACATAACCACGACCACGACTGGCTGTCATGCGCATATTGAATCTTGCGCCGGCGGCAAGGGTCGCTATAACAAGATCGGGATTTAAGATCTCCACATCACTGTCAGCGCGGATATCACCAGCGGTTACCACACCTTCGCCTTCGGCTTCGATCTCCAATATTTTTTCTTCATTGGAATGGATGCGTAGAGCCAGCTTCTTTAGATTTAAAATAATCTCCGTGGTGTCTTCGTAGACGCCTTCTATCGTCGAAAATTCGTGAAGCACCCCATCGATTTGCACCGACGTCACGGCGGCTCCTGGAATAGAGGAAAGGAGTATTCTACGGAGGGAGTTCCCTAAGGTGGTCCCATATCCTCTCTCTAGGGGCTCAAGGACGAATTTCCCATAGCTTAGATCCGGGGAAAGTTCAACGACCTCGATCTTTGGTTTTTCGATTTCAATCATGAAATGCTTTAGCCCTCCTTCTGAACGTCCAAGGCCCATGAAGATTCGGCCATTGGCTTCTTTTTCCAGTGTTGCCACAGACGCGCATCGGCAAACTTCTGAACGTTCCGAAGATGCATCGATCAGACACGCCGACGTTTCGGAGGACGACATCCATTATGAGGAATGGGTGTGACGTCTTTAATGACGCTCACTTCGAGCCCGGCTGCTTGCAAGGAGCGTATTGCCGCTTCCCGTCCTGAACCAGGTCCTTTGACGCGCACTTCAACCTCCCGCATGCCGTGCTCCATGGCCGCTTTGGCTGCAGCCTCCGCTGACATCTGCGCAGCAAACGGCGTCGATTTACGGCTTCCTTTAAAACCAAGTGTACCAGCTGAAGCCCAGGAGATGGTGTTTCCATGAGGATCTGTAATCGTAACGATGGTGTTGTTGAACGTCGAACGGATATGGGCAATCCCAGAAGCAATATTTTTGCGGTCGCGACGTCGTGTGCGGGCAGTTTGTGTTTTTCGTTTGGCCATGTTAGGTCCCTCCTTTTACTTATTTTTTCTTGCCGGGAATCGTACGCGCTGGGCCTTTTCGCGTCCGGGCATTTGTCTTCGTCCGCTGGCCGCGTACCGGAAGTCCTTTACGATGGCGAACGCCACGGTAACAACCAATCTCGATCAGACGTTTGATATTTAATGCGACTTCTCGACGAAGATCGCCTTCAACTTTAATATTTTTATCGATATATTCACGGATGCGGTTGATTTCATCCTCTGTTAGATCCTTCACACGGGTATTGGGATCAACCCCGGTTACTTCTAAGATACGTTTCGCTGTGGAGCGGCCGATTCCATAGATATACGTTAGCGATATTTCTACACGTTTTTCGCGGGGAATATCGACACCTGCAATACGCGCCATAGTGCATCCTCCTTCCTTTCTTGAATTAGCCTTGACGTTGTTTATGCTTCGGGTTTTCACAGATGACCATGACTTTACCATGGCGTTTAATGACTTTGCATTTGTCACAAATCTTTTTAACAGACGGGCGGACTTTCATGCGTAACGCCTCCTTTCTTCGTCAAAAGGTCGCCTATTTGAAACGATACGTGATCCGACCGCGTGTAAGATCGTAAGGAGAAAGCTCAACTGTCACCTTGTCTCCAGGCAAAATACGAATGAAGTTCATGCGAATTTTACCCGAGACATGTGCCAAAATGATATGCCCGTTTTCCAACTGCACGCGAAACATGGCGTTTGGTAACGGTTCGATGACAGTCCCTTCCATTTCAATGACATCTTCTTTGGCCACGTCTACCACCTTCCTTTCGTCTGGATGATACGGGTTTCCTACGTTGTGGGATTGCACAGGTCATCAGCGGTTCTCGGCGTGCCCACGGCCTTGTGATGCGCTGATCCAAACGGTCATCGGTCAACAGAGTAAAGATGATCTTATGATCTAAAGCGTGGTCAAAATATCATGTCCTTCTTCTGTGATCGCGATCGTATGCTCGAAGTGTGCTGCGCGTCTGCCGTCGATCGTAACGACCGTCCAACCATCAGAGAGTGTTTTGACATAGCGCGACCCGGCATTGACCATCGGTTCAATCGCCAGAACCATTCCAGGTCGTAGACGCACACCACGCCCCGGTGGACCAAAGTTGGGAATTTGTGGTTCCTCATGAAGATTTTCTCCAACACCATGACCAACATATTCTCGCACAATCGAAAATCCGTGTGCCTCGACATGGTTTTGAATGGCGTGTGAGATATCGGATAGATGCGCCCCCGGACGTGCCTTGCGAATACCAACATAGAGTGCTTCTTCGGTAACCCGTAGCAACGCTTGATCATCTTCTGAGATGTCCCCAACAGCATAGGTCCAGGCCGAATCTCCGTGATACCCTTCATACTCCGCACCAATATCAATAGAAATGATATCACCCGAAAGAAGCCGACGATCGGACGGGATGCCATGGACCAGCTCTTCATTAATTGATGTGCAAATACTCGCAGGGTACCCGTTGTATCCTTTGAAAGAAGGCTTAGCCCCGTGGCTTTTGATAAACGCTTCAGCCAGTCGATCCAGTTCTCGTGTTGTGATCCCTGGCTCAATGTGTTTTTTTAGCATTTGATGGGTGAGCGCTACAATACGACCTGCCTCACGCAAAAGTTTGAGCTCTCGCGATGTGCGCAGCTTAATCATTGCTTGCGTCTCCTATCGCTTGTTGGATGCGCCCAAAAACTTCATCGATCGTCCCAAGCCCGTCGATTTCTTTTAATATACCGCGTTCACGATAAAACTGAACGAGCGTATCTGTCTCTTTTTGATTGACATCCAAACGTCGTTGAACGGTTTCAGGGCGATCGTCGTCTCGCTGGTACAACGTGCCACCACACCGATCGCAAATGCCCTCTTGTTTGGGAGGATTAAAGATGATGTGGTAGGTCGCACCACATTGTTTACACACACGCCGACCGGTTAGCCGTTCCACTAAAATGTCATATGGAACATAGACATAAAGAACGGCATCAAGGCTGCGGCCAGCACGGTTTAAA
>Ga0265295_1007257_pt1 | contig 12883 bp, 10 predicted proteins | sample Munlansysbiofilm_FD_192503 | JGI IMG/M metagenome (GOLD analysis project Ga0265295, IMG submission 192503) | Leachate microbial communities from a municipal landfill in Southern Ontario, Canada - Methane capture system biofilm | ecosystem: Engineered > Solid waste > Landfill > Unclassified ... | reverse complement strand
ACCGCATCGGGCATCAGGTCATGAACATCGGCCAACTCAAGATCCTGCAGGAGTGCATCGCCCTGTCCGTCTTCATCCCCTTCTCCATCCTGTACATGAAGGAAAAACCTGGGATGGATTATGTCTGGGCCGGGCTGTGCATTCTCGGCGCGGCCTTCTTCATGTTCCGCAAGAAACTGATGGGCGCCTGAGCTCAATCACGCCATAAAAATCAAACGGACCGCGTTCCTTCCGGAGCGCGGCCCGTCGTTTTTTACCAGGCCCCCTGCTTCCAGACTTCCGCCAGGGGCTTGCGCGGGGACGGGCCCTCCCAATCGATGTAGGGTTTATCCAGGTTTTCCTTCACATCCAGGATGCCGATGGTGAATCCGGCCACAACCTCGAATTCATTCCTGTCGATGCCGAAGACCTCGTAGATCGGCTCTTTTTTGATTCCGGCCATGCCGTGGGTGTAGAGGCCGAGCTTGCGGGCCTGCAGGGTCAGGGACATCCAGGCCGAACCGCAGTCGTACACGGCCCAATCATTGGGTTTGCCGTTGTGGGTGAAGGTCTTTTTGGCGACCATGAAGCCGATGACCGAGGCGTTTTTGGCCCATTTCTGGTTGGGTTCGACCAAAAGACCCAGGAACGTCTCAAAGGTCTCGTCGGTCGAGGTCAGAATGCGCCAGGGCTGTTCATTGTAGGCCGAGGGAGCCCAGCGTGCCGCGTCGAAGATGACACAGAGGTCCTCGGCCGGGATGGCCGTCTTGGTGAAGGATCTGGGTGACCAGCGGGCGGAAAACTCTTCGGCCACGCCGGGACCTGGGTCGCGCTTGCTGAAATCGGGAGTGTACGGGGTCTGATATTTCATGCTCGCCTCCGGGACATGGGTAGGGGTTGTGATGCTTAGTGACTTACCCTTTGCCCGAGGCGTGTCAACGTGGCGAGCCTATCCGCGCCCCTTTTTGAGCTCGTGCGCAAACTGGGTCCGGAACAGTCCCGCCCCGCCGTTGGCCGGATGCCGCAAGGCCGGGGCGGCGATGTCCATGGCCGCGAGCAGGGCGGCCGATTTCTGCCCCACGGCCAGGATCCTGGCCTGCGGGGCATAGGCGGTAAGAGCCAGCAGCACGGGGCGGCCAAGCATGACCTCCTCGTCCGTGGGCGTGCGGTTGCTCAAGAAACCCTTGTCCGGCTTGTAGGGGTGCCAGGGAAAGGCGTTCCACAGGATGACGCCGCGCGGATCGATGCCCAGCTCGCGCATGGCCCCCCAGACGATGGTCGCCGTGGGCTCGGTGAAGCCGTCCGCTTTGACGTCCGCGCGACTGGTGCGCCGGGGCGCAGGGGCAAAGACCATCTGCGGCCCAAGCCCCTTGTGCCGCAGCTGCCCCAGCAGCAGGCGCTCCGAGGTCATGGGAATGCCGGAGAAATGCCCGCCCTGGTAGCCCAGGGCCTCGGCCAGGAGAATGACCGTGGCCTTTTGACGTTCGGCCATGTAGGAGGCGAGCTGTTCCCGCCGAATGACCGGCGCGTCGGCCGCCGCGTCATGCTGCGGGTCCCGGTGGTGCCAGGGGTTGAAGACCGCCCCGGTGGGAGAATTTTTCAGAAGTTTCATGAACGCATGCATGGAGTCTGCGCTACACATTGGCCGCCTCCGGTGCAAGACCCTGCAAACGAGGACAACAATGATCGAAGTCATCCATTACCCGCTTTTCATCATCACGGCAGTGACCCTGAACCTCTATCCCGGCCCGGATACCATCTACATCCTGACCCGCAGCACGGCCCAGGGCCGCGCCGCAGGCGTCGCCTCGGCCCTGGGGATCTCCAGCGGATGCGTGATCCACGCGCTGCTCGGGGCCTTGGGGCTGGCCGCCGTGGTCATGGCCTCGGCCACGGCCTACCAGATGATCAAATGGGCCGGCGCGGCCTACCTCGTCTATCTTGGCCTGACCATGCTGCGGGCGCACGGCCATGGCTCGTCCCATGCGCTATCGACGAAACAATCGCCGGGCCGCATCTATGTCCAGGGGGTGATAACCAGCCTGCTCAATCCCAAGGTGGCGCTCTTCTTCCTGGCCCTCATTCCGCAGTTCATCGCGCCGAATGCCGTTCATCCCGGCCTGTCCTTTCTGGCCCTGGGCTTGACCTTCGTCGCCACCAGCACGCTATGGAGCCTTGTCCTGGCCGTGGCCGCCGGAGCATTGCATCGGCGGTTGGCGAGCGGTCCGGGAGCCCGTTGGCTCAAGCGCCTGGGCGGGGGGCTGCTGGTCGGGCTGGGCGCCCGGCTGGCTTTTTCCGAATAGCCCTTGACGTGCCTCCCGGCGGATTTACCCTCATTCCTTGCAGCCCGACGATCGACCCCTCGGAGATTCGCTGATGAGCACAAAAACCACTTCAAACCTCAAAATCGGCCTGGCCCTGGGCAGCGGTTCATCGCGTGGCTGGGCCCATATCGGCATCATCAACGCTTTGGCGAAGCACGGCATACGGCCGGACATCGTCTGCGGCACCTCTGTCGGAGCGCTGGTCGGCGCGGCCCACGTCGCGGGGAATCTGAACAAACTCGAAGAATGGGTTCGCTCCCTGACACGACTTGAAACTGCACGTTTTTTTGAACTGACCTCTGCATTCACCGGATTCGTGAATACATCGAGACTGCGCAAATTTCTGGTAAAGCACGTGGCCGGCGCGGACGACCGCATCGAGGACCTTAAGCGGCACTATGGCTCCGTGGCCACCGACCTGGAATCGGGCCGCGAGGTATGGTTCACCAAAGGGCCACTGCTGGAGGCCGTGTGGGCGTCCATCTCCCTGCCGGGACTGTTTCCGGCCATCCGCCATGAAAGCCGCTGGCTCGTGGATGGCGGCCTGGTCAACCCCGTGCCGGTCTCCGTCTGTCGCGCGCTGGGGGCCGACGTGGTCATCGCCGTGAACCTCAACGGCGACATCGTGGGCAAGCACCTGATCAAAAAGCCCAAAGAGGAAAAAAAGAACGGCGTGGCCGAAGCGTTCTCGAATCTGGTCAAGGAATACGCAGGCTCCCTCTTTTTTGATTCCGAAGAGGAAGACGAGCCTCCGGGACTTTTCGACGCCATTGCCGGGTCCGTGAATATCGCCCAGGAGCGCATCACGCGGAGCCGTCTGGCCGGAGACCCTCCGGAAATCCTGCTCGCGCCCAAGCTCTCGCACATCGGGCTGCTGGAGTTCTTCAGGGCCGAAGAAGCTATTGCAGAGGGCGGCAAATGCGTAGAGCGCGCGCTGCCCGAGATCGAGCATCTGCTGCAAAGACTGTAACCACCACCGCCCCGAATGCCTTGAGAGCATTTCCAAGGAGGCCTCATGCCCATATTGCGTTTTGTTCTTTTCTTCCTGTTCATCGCCCTGCAGGCCCAGGCCGCGCAGGTGCGCGTCTCGGACACGGACCACCGCGCCTATCGGGCCGTGACCCTTGAAACCGGCCTGGAAGTGTTGCTGGTGCAAGATCCGCGCGCCTCCAAGGCCGCGGCTGCCCTGGCCCTGCCCGTGGGCAGCATCGACAACCCGGACTCCCAGCCCGGCCTGGCCCATTATCTGGAGCACATGCTCTTCCTGGGTTCCAAAACCTACCCCGGTCCCGAAGAGTACCAGTCCTTCATCACCAGAAACGGCGGCCAGACCAATGCGGCCACGGGCTACACCTCCACCACGTACATGATGGAGGTCGACCCGCCCGCCTTTGCCGAGGCCCTGCGGCGCATGGCCGACACCCTGGCCCGGCCGCTGCTGGACCCGATCTATGCGGACAAGGAGCGAAACGCTGTCAATGCGGAGATGGAGTCCAAAAAACACAGCGACGGGCGCCGCCTGGCCATGCTGATGCTCTCGACCCTGAACCCGGATCATCCGGCCACCCGCTTCACGGGCGGCAACCTGGAGACCCTGTCCGACAAGCAGGGCAGCCGCCTGCACGACGAACTGGTCCACTTCCACCAGACCTGGTACTCGGCGAATCTGATGAAAGGCGTGCTCTACGGCCCCCAGAGTCTGGACGAACTGGAAGCCCTGGCCAGAGGCGAGCTTGCCGTCATCCCCGACCGCCAGGCCAAAATAGAGGTTCCCGGAGCGCCGCCGGCCACGGACGCCGAAAAAGGCGTGATCGTCGGCGTGCGCCCCGTGCGCGAGACACGGAGCATAAGCATCGAATTCGTCCTGCCCCAGGCCCTGGACGACTCCCGCACCAAGCCCCTGCAGGTCGTCTCCGCCGTGCTCGGCACGGAGACCGGGCACTCCCTGATCGAAGTGCTGCGAAACAAGGGGCTGGCGCTGAGCCTCTCGGCCGGAGGAGACACCACTTCCTTGCGCAACGGCGTGACCCTGTCCCTCTTTGTGCAACTCACCGAAGAGGGCGACAGGAAACGTGACGAGGTGCTGGCCACCATATTCGGCTATTTCGAGCTGCTGCGCGCCCGGGGCCTGGGAGAGACGTATTTCGAGCAGCTGCGGCGCATGCTGGACATGGAATTTCGCTTCGCCCCCCTGACCAGCGGCTTCGACTATGTCGCCTCCGCCGCGACGCAGATGCTGCGGCATCCCGTGGAAGACGTGAATTACGGTTACTACCGCCTGGACTCCTTCGACCGCGAGGCCGTAAGCAGCGTGATCGAAGCGCTCAGGCCCGAAAACGCGCGCATCTTCCAGGTCGGCCCGGACCAGCCCGTGGACAGGGAAGCCTTCTTCTACCAGACCCCGTACAGCGCACGGCCCATAGAAGACGGCGACATCGTTCGCTGGGAAAAGCTTTCCGCAGGGATGGAGTTGCGCCTGCCGGACCCAAACCCCTTCCTGCCGGATGATTTTTCGCTGGTCGCAGCCAGGGGTAACGCGCAGCCCCGCAAACTCACGGACAAACCCGGACTTTCCCTTTGGCACGCCGGGTCGGCCTTCCGGCAGGAGCCCAAGGCCATCCTCATGACCCGGCTGCAATCCGCCCATTTCGCCTCCACCCGCAAACAAACGGCCCTGCAGGGCGTGCTGCTCGAACTATGGAGCCAGAAGCAGGCGGGCCTGCGCTATCAGGCCATGGAAGCGGGGCTTGGGCTCTCCATATCGGGGGATGAAGGCATCGTCGTTCGCATCGACGGATTCAGTCAGCATCAGACCGACCTCCTGCCCCGGGTGCTCGATTTTTTTGAACAGGACGTGACGCCGGCGGATTTTGAACAGGCCAAGGCGGAACAACTGCACGATCTTGCCAACATGGAAAAACAGGGCCTTTTTGGTCAGGCCATGGGCGCCATGCGCGGTCTGCTCAAAGTCCCGTCATGGGACCACCGGGCCATCGAAGAGACCACCAGGGGGCTGACCTTGCAGGACCTTGGCGAATACCTGCGCGCGGTACGGCAAGATCTGCGCTTCACGGTCTTCGGGTTCGGCAATATCGCTCCGGACGACCTGCGCAAGCTGGGGGGCGACCTTGACCCGTTCATCGGACCTGAAGCAGGAGCACCGCCGATCGCGACACGCATCGCGCCACGGCAGGGCGTCGTGGCCGATTACCGCAAATCGAGCGTGCTGGAAGACAGCGCCCTGGTCGAAATGTTCCTGGCCCCCGAGACCGGTCCAGATTCCAAGGCGCGCATGCTCCTGCTGGAAGGACTTCTGTCCAACCGCTTCTTCAGCCGTCTGCGCACCGAAGAACAATTGGGCTACGTGGCGACCAGCTTTCCGGTCATGTTCGCCCACGCCGCCGGGATCGGGTTCGGCGTGCAGAGCCCGGTGCAGGGCACGGCGGGCCTGGCCGACCGCTTCGAGTCCTTCTACTTCGCGGCCCTCTCGCAGCTGCGCGGTGTGACCGGGGAAGAATTCGAATCCGTGCGACAGGGGGTGCTCACGTCCCTGACCAAGAACCCGGATACCCTGGAAGAGGAATTCGGCTGGCTGGAAACGGACCTGCGCCTGGGCAACCAGGCCTTCGACGGCCGCAGTCGGCTGCTGGAATCCTTGAAGAGGACCACCCTGCCCGAAATCATACGCACCTATGAGACCATGGTCATGGGCCCCGGCGGCACGCGGGCGCTCATCCAGATCCAGGGCTCGCGCTTCGACGACTTCGGCTGGGCCCGCAAAAACGGGGCGGAACAGGTCGCGGAGCCTGTGGATTTTCACAGGCTGATGGGCGCCCAGCGCTATCGGGGACTGTGAGGAAAGCATCCAAGGATGGCGTCCGCGCCTGACCAGCGCGGGCGCCTCGGAGAATGAAATGACCCGGACATCTTCCGCATTTGGCGACCTTTGTCCGCCAGTATCGTTCTGGCAGGACCTGCGCGATCAGTTCAGCCTGCGCAGACGCCTGCTGGACGTGGCCCAAATCGAGGTGACATCGATTTGTCCCGGCAAATGCGCGTACTGTCCGCACACGACCATGGGCGCGCACTGGAAGTCGCGCCACATGGATACAGGCACCTACGCCCGACTTTGGCCGTTGCTGCGCGAATCCGTACGCGCCCACCTGCAGGGGTGGGGAGAACCGTTTGCGCACCCGCACTTTCTGGACATGGTCGCCCTGGCGAGAAAAGCGGACTGCTTCGTCTCCACAACTACGTGCGGCCTGCACATGACAGAGGATTTTGCCGAATCCCTGGTCGAAAGTGGCCTGGATATCATCGCCTTTTCCCTGGCCGGAACCACGGAGGCGAGCAACGACGCCCTGCGCCGGGGCGTGGATTTCAAACGGGTGCTGGAATCCATCCGCCTGCTGCAAAAGGTGCGCACGGCCAGGTCCGGCGTGCATCTTGAAATCCACATCGCATACCTCGTTCTTGCCAGCCGCATAAAAGAAGTGCGGCGTCTGCCGGAACTGATGCAGGAGCTTGGCGTGCATGCGGCGATCGTCAGCACTCTCGACCCGAACCTGGTCCCGGGCTGGGCGCATGAAGCCTATGCCCCGGACGAACAGGACAAGATCGCCGTTGCCCGCGCCGAACTGGACGCGGCCGCCGCAGAGGCCGCGCGCCTGGGACTCGATTTCGATTATTCCCTGCCGGAGCCGACCCCGCGCCGGGGCTGCCTGGAAAACGCCGACCGAACCGTTTTCGTGGACGCTCAAGGATGCATGTCCCCATGCGTCTATCTGAACCCCCCAACCACCTTGCATGAACCCAACCGACGCATTTTCGGATCATGTCTGGAGCAGGATCCCGTCTCGATCTGGAAATCCGACGCATTTTCCGCGTTTCGGGCCGGACTTCTGTCAGGCGACCCCGATGCCGCCTGCCTGCGCTGTCCGAAACGCTACGCCCGCAGCAATCGGGAATGACCGGCCACCCTCCCCGCCCCTAATAAAAAAAGCGGGCCGAAGCCCGCTGGATCATCCTTGAAAATGGCGAAGCAGGGGGCAGCCCCTGCCCGCCGAAAGGCCGCTATTTCCCGCCCAGCTTACGCCCGGCCAGGAAGGCCGCATAGTTGGCCTGCCAGATGGCCGGCTTGGGGCTGACGTTCTTGAGGGCCCTTAGCCAGTACTCGTTGGGGAAGGAATCAAAGGGAGCCAAGGTGCTTAAGACGCCGATCATGACCACGTTGGCGCTGCGGCCCGTGGGGTCGCCAAGGCCCAGGGCCGTGCCCAGCACATCGACGTCGATGACCTTGTACCCGCTTAAAGCCTCGCGCACGGCTTCCACCGTCGGATAGTTCTCGGCCTTGAAAAGCGGGGGCATGATGGCCGTGTTGGCCAGGATGACCGTGCCGCCGGGCCTCAGCATGTCCAGGAAGCCGGGGCGGAACACTTCGCTGCGTTCCATGCAGACCAGGCACTGGGTGGTGCCGGGCATGAGCACGGGGGAATGGACCGCGCCGCAGGCAAAGGTGCTGATGACCGGGCCGCCCATCTGGGCCATGCCGTGGGTCTCGCCCTTGACGATGTTCTGCTTGTCGTAGCCCAAGAGGTAAGCCAGTTGGGTCAGGACGCGTCCGAAAAAGAGGTTGCCCTGACCGCCCACGCCACGGATGGCCACGGATAAAAAGTGCGGCAGGCCGCCTGTGGCCGGCAGGTCGATGCTTTCGGGCGGCACGGGCAGATCCGGACAGGTGGTCAGGCCGCAGGCGCTCTGGTCCTTGGCCGGGGCGATGGCGCCCTTGGGGCACATCTGGGCGCAGGCCGGGTTCTGGCTCACGCAGCCGGTGCAGATATTGTTGAAGAAAGGCAGCCCTTCGGCGTCGGCTTCGATGCCGGAGCAGATCTGGCACAGGCCGCAACGGATGCACAGTTCCGGATCCACGGCCATTTTCACGCCGTAGGATTCCTTGGGCATCTTGCGGATGCACACGCCCGTGACCACCAGCGTCGTGAACGTGCCGGTCTCGGCGGCGGTCAGGGCTTCTTTCAGGGCCTTTTCCAATGCTTTCTTGTCGTAACCGCTGACCTCGACCACATTCGCCCCATGGGCTTTCAGGCTCGCGTTCAGGTCGAAGACGTTGGGGTCCCCGGCCAGGTTGGCGGGCGAGGTGGGCGAGGGCTGACCACCGGTCATGGCGGTCCAGTTGTTGTTCAGGACGACCTTGACGCCGGGAATGTTCCTGAAAATCGTATTGCGGGTCGCATCCATGCCGCTGTGACACTCGGTGCCGTCACCGAGCACGGCCAGGCATTTGCTTGCGGCCTCGGGCCGGGACAGGACATAGCCCAGTCGTTTGGCTTCGCTCGCGCCCATGGCCAGGGCGGTGTCCATGGCGTTCAGAAAATGCAGCAAGGTATTGCAGCCGATGTCGCCGAACACGGCTTCAAGCTTGCCCTTCTTGCGCATCTTGCCGACGATCTGGCCGAAAAGACGGTACGGACATCCCGCGCAGATCATGGGCGGACGCGGCAGACTGGCCACCGCCGACTTCCCGGCCGTCTCGGCCAGGCCCAGGCGGGTGGAAATAAGCGCCGGAGTCCATTCCGTGACGGTCTCGTCCGCCCCTTTGCCCTGGACGGCGATTCCTTCGGCCTGGATAGCTTCCTGAATGAAGCGATAGCCGTCTTCGATGACGTGGACGGGACCGTCGATGCTCTGGCAAAAACGACGGATGAGATCCATGGGCAGCGGATACGTGAAGCCCAGGGACAGGACATCGATATTCGTGCCCGTGGCGGCCCGGACTTCCTCTACAAAAAGGTCGTTCACGCCGTGGGTGATGATGCCGATCTTGCCGTCACCAACGGTGTGGACATTGAGCGGGCTCTCCTCGGCCATTTTGCGCAGGGCCGGAATGCGGGTGGTGCGGACCTGGTCGTGGAACATCCGCGCACGCACGGGCAGGGTAATGAAATCACTCATCTTCTCGGGCAGCGGAGCCTTTTCGCGCGTGGCCGTTTCCATCAGGCGCACCAGCCCTTCGCTGTGACAAAGCACCCCGCTCGCAATCACGGCCACGGGCGTGTTGAACTGCCGCCCAAGGTCGGCGGCGATACGGGCCGCCTCGTGCATTTCCTGATGATTGCGCGGCTCGAAGACCGGAATGCAGCAGCTTTTGAGCATGTAGCGCGGATCGACCAGATGCTGGGTGGAGCTTGGCGTATAGTCGCTGGCGATATAGTAGATGAGACTGCCGCGCTCGCCGGTGTAGAAAGCGGCGGAGGTGATCACGTCGGCGGCCTGGAACAGACCCGGAATCTTCATTGTCACCACGCAGTCGCTGCCGGCCAGGGTGTGGCCGAAGCCGACGCCCGCGGCCACGGCCTCGTTCACGGACCAGCCCACGGTGATCATGTCCTGGACCTGGGACAGGCCCTTGTCGATGACCTCGGTGCTGGGCGTGCCGGGGTAGCCGTCCGCAGCATGAATCCCGGCCCGCACGCACCCCACCGCAAAGGCCATATTACCTTGGATGACCACACCTTTGCCCGCGTCGTCGACGCACATCGCCTTCACTGCACTCATGAATCCTCCCAAAAATATGTCTTAAAGAAGCACCCGCTCAAGGGCGTAACGGCAAACATCGTGGCGCGCGCTCTGGCCATAAAGACCCTAAGCGTGTTCGCGCCTTGTCGTCTGGCGGTACGCGAAGCCCCGCCCTTTCTCAAGTCCCAAGCCCAACAAACCCTGCGCGCCCGACCCGCGTAAAGGCCATATTCAGGCCAAATATCAATGCACGTCTTGAAAAAAAAGCCTCTCGACATTTTCAACGACTGCCCGATCATAAGCTTGCATCTTGAACCATAATCTGTTTGAAGAAACTCCATATGGGAACCACGTACGCCAACATCACGCTTAAAGGTCCAAAGGCGCAGGATATCCTGCAGGAGCTCGGCAATCAGGGACGCTCCGCCTTTGTTTCTCCAACCGAGGACGATCTGACCACTGTCTATGAAATGGACAGCGATGAGGGTGACTCCGCAGTCCTCACCGATCTGGCCGAAGACCTCTCCGGCTACTTTGGATGTCCGGCCCTGGCCGTCCAGACCCTGGACGAAGAACTCCTCAGCTACTGGCTCTACCTGGACGGAGAGCTGCTCGACTCCTACAAGTCGCCGTCCCAGTCCCTGGACCCCGAAGGCAAGGGCAACTCCAAAAGCCAGGGCGGCAAACCCGAACTGCTGGCCCAACTCTTCAACACCGACGCCACCCGCGAAGAAATCGTCGATATCCTGCACTGTCCGGATCAGGATTGCAGCTTTTCCCTGGCTGTGGATCGCCATCTGAGCCTGGTGGAACTCCTGGGCCTGCCCATGTGTTCCGTCGGATTCGGATTCTGCGATCTGGACTCCGGCGAGTACCCCGAAGACCTGGACGAAGAAGACCTGCTGCGGGTCGACGAGGACTGATCCACGTCCTGTCCCCCCTGGTGAACCCGGTCCGCGGCCCGCGCTGGACCCGGACCCGCGCTCCCATCTTCAGCTACGCAAAAAGCTGCGCCGCTAACGCGATTCTCTCCTGAAATACCCGCCCTGGACGCCGGGGCGGATGTCGGGGGAAGCGCATCCGAATCACGCCCTCATCGTTCGTATTGCCATTGCCGCTCGTGATTGCGGAAAAGAGACACGCGCCGCGGAGGGTGGCGTCAATGCATGGCCGTAGAAATACATGGGACGTGCTTTGATCGCGAAAAGAGGCCTGCCGTCTCTTCGGAATTTGAGGATCGCGAAGTCGCGGAGGCAGGGGTTGATGCCGGAGATGCGCGGGGCATCCCCGGCAAGCTTCACTGCAGGAAACCCAGGTAGTCCCGGGCCAATTTGGCTTCGCTGGACTTGGGATATTGTTTGACGATGCGCGTAAAAAGCTCCCTGGCTTCCGCCGTCTTGCCCATGCGCACCTGATGTTCCGCCAAAGCCAGAATGGTGGAGGTGCTGTCCATGTCCGCCTCCAGGCCGCTCTTGAGTACCGCCTCGGCATCATCCAAACGATTCTGGGCCACGAAAGCATCCGACAAAAGTTTATACGCCGGGATATAACGCCAATTGCGAGCCAGCGCCTTGCGCCCGAATTCCTCGGCCTCCCTGGCCCGCCCCTGACGCAGCAGGAGCACGCCAAGATTGTAGGCCGGGAACTCGGGAGTGACGTAGGTCAGGATGCCAAACGCCTTGCGATATGCGGCCTCGGCTTCGTTGTCGCGCCCCAGGGCTTCCTCGACCTTGCCCAGGTTGTTCCACGCTTCCCCGAAATCTTCGTCGATTTCAACAGCCGTGGCAAACCCGTCCCGAGCCTGTTCGAGTTCCTGCAGCCCGATATAGATCATGCCCGAATCAAAATGAAACCGGGACATATGCCTGGCCGCCGGCTCCACCTTGAGCAGCTCCTGCAAAGCCAGCTGCGGCTGGTCGTTGTTGATATGCGATTCAATCAGGTTGAGACGCAGCTCCACTTCCTTGGAGCCCATATTCGAGGATGCGCCCTTGGAAGTTCCACGGGCTCCGCACCCCGCCAGGACAAAGCATAAAACGAGAACCATCGCGCATGTCTTCATGGCCGTGTTCCTTGACAGCCCCCTTTTGGGGGCTCTCGAATTTAGATGACCTTGTTCAGGGAATACTCGATGATGGCCTGAGCACCCACGGCCTGCAGCTTCGGAACCAGATCCCGGACCTGACAGGTCTCGACCACGGTCTCGATGGACAGCCAGTCGGAGTTGTGCAGATGGGCTATGGTCGGAGAGTTCATGCTCGGCAGAAGCGCCATGACCTTGTCCACGACGTCGGCCGGGGCGTTCATCTTGAGCGCGACCAGCTTGTCGGCCCGCAGCGCGCCCTGCAGAAGGGTGTTCATGTTCTCGATCTTGGCCCGCTTCCAGGGATCCTTCCAGGATTCCTTGTTGGCGATGAGCTGGGTGTTGGTCTGCAAGAGCTCGGCGATGATGCGCAGGCCGTGGGCCTTGATGGTCGTGCCCGTCTCGGTGATCTCGACGATGGCGTCCACCAGTCCTTCCACAACCTTGGCCTCGGTGGCGCCCCAGGAATATTCCACCTCGACGGGGATGCCCGCCTCTTCGAAATAGCGCTTGGTGAAGCCCAAAAATTCCGTGGCAATCTTCTTGCCCGCCAGGTCTTCCGGCCGCTTGTACGGAGAGTCGCCGGCCACGGCCAGGACCCACTTGGCCGGACGATTGCTGGCCTTGGAATAAATCAGGTCGTCGACGATGACGACGTCCGACTGGTTCTCAAGAATCCAGTCCTTGCCCGTCAGGCCGGCGTCGAGCAGGCCGTTCTCGACGTAGCGGGCCATTTCCTGGGCCCGGCACAGCGAACAGGTCAGTTCTGGGTCGTTTATTTCCGGGAAGTAGTTCCGGTGGTGCGAGGTCACTTTCCAGCCGGCCTTGGCGAAAAGCTTGACTGTGGCCTCTTCCAGGGAACCCTTCGGTATTCCGATGCGCATCTGTTTTCCATCAACCATTATTTATAAACCTCCTTGGGATCGAACACCATGGGGGAGCAGTCCGTCCACCGCCCCTGTGC
>Ga0265295_1007256_pt1 | contig 12884 bp, 8 predicted proteins | sample Munlansysbiofilm_FD_192503 | JGI IMG/M metagenome (GOLD analysis project Ga0265295, IMG submission 192503) | Leachate microbial communities from a municipal landfill in Southern Ontario, Canada - Methane capture system biofilm | ecosystem: Engineered > Solid waste > Landfill > Unclassified ... | reverse complement strand
TCCAGGTCATATTATCTACTTTTTGGAAAACTCCCTATCCGTTTTTCGGATTTTGTATAAAAAGCCGAATCTGAATTTTAAATTTAAAACCTAAATGGACAAGAATTTGCTTATCCAAGAACTCAATAGCAGGATATTCGTTACTCATAGTGTTTCCGATAGAATGGACAGTTTTATTAAAAGTCTAGTAACCTTCTTTCAGCGGGTCGGCATTAGAAATTAGAATATTTTTCACGATGCCATTTTAGAAGATTAACTACTAAAGATTAAGTTAAAAGCTTGTTAACATATAGATTATGATTTCAAAATCCCTATCAAACTTTCGTTGGCGCACTCCGCAGCAAGCTAACAAGATATGCAACTGAAATCAAATTACCAAAATTAAACGTCACCTGCCAAAATAAGGTTACTAAACATTACCAACTGTATACGATTTTTTATGTAAAAAATTAAATCAGAATATTTTTATACCTAAGCCCTCTATTTTTTGATTAATTTGATAAGTTCGAAAATTGTGCAGTGAATAAGTGGTGCAGTGTAGAAGTGATGTGGTGCAAAAGTGATTATGCGAAACATGATTTGCCCTGGTAACACGAAAACCTTTAAACTCCCCTCTAAAAATCCCAGATTTATTAAAATTCCTGCTCTAATTAAGCCCTCTTAATTATAGAAGCGGGAAAAAGCTTGCTGAAGTATGATCTCATAACTCAGAATTATTTCTCTGGATCTCATCTTTTGAGTGAGTTGTTTGATTTCTTGCCTCGAGACCTAGTGAACTCCTGATTATCTAGAGTTAATTGCTTCGGGAAAAGCTCCGAAAGAATAAATCCTGATTTCTGAGAATGATGCCACGAATGATGCCACATCCCATTAGTTTAAACTGTGTTTTCAGAGGTATACAATGAGTGAAATAGCAAAGAAATCTCTGGACATTACAGCAAACATCCAGAACCAGCAAGTACAGTTGTCGAAGAGCGATATCTTCGGAGTCCTGCAGAACGACAGGCGCAGGTGTGTCCTTGAAATTCTCCGCGAGAAGGGAAACCAGAGCGTGCGTTTCCTTTCCGAAGAAATAGCCCGCCTTGAATCAGGAGAAGATGACCCGAAAAGCACAGTCAGGAAGAGCATATACGTTTCCCTTCTCCAGACACACATCCCGAAGATGGAGAGCCTCGGAGTCGTAAACTACGACCGGGAAAACGATTTTGTTGAACTTCTTCCCGCAGCCCGCAATTTTGAAATATATATGGAAACCGTCCCGAAGGGCGACATCCCCTGGAGCCATTTCTACGTCGGTTTGAGCGCACTTGCCGTTACCGGCAGCGTTACGATCTATGCGGGGCTTTTCGAGTGGGTCACAAGCTCCCAGTGGATGCTCTTTATAAGCGGGCTTTTTATGGTGTCTTCATTAGCTCATATGCGTTATGTCCGCAAGCTCTGAGCCTCCGTTTTGCTCAGAATTTCTCTCTTTTTCTTCCTTTTTTTCTTTAAATTTTCCAGCGTCTTCCGACAGCGGTAATCTTTCATTAAGCGGGGGTTAATCCCTTAAACCCCTGTTTTTTTCAAATTTTTCCCGCCTCTCCTGCGGCACCGGGCAGGTACACCTTTCCTTCTCTCAGCTTCCCTTCATAAACTAAATATTAAGGAATTCAATACTGAAAAGATATCTCATTTGGAAAAAAGAGTGGCATTACATTTACAGATAAATAAAAAGAAGAATTAAAAAGGATAAAAGAAACGGTAACCCGTTTTCCACAGATGCCCACAAATGCCATTAATTTTCTCAATATGGCAGTAGTCTAAATGATCGTCCAGCATTTATGAGAAATCGCGGACAAATCGACAAGTTTTTTGTATTTAACTCAAGTTGAGCGCTCTTTTCATTTGTGCTAATGTTCTTTGAAGTTGAGTTTTCTTTTTGTGATTTCCTCTTACCACTTTTTTGCACCATAACGGCATCAGAAGAGAGACAAAAGCCGAGGTATAAATCAAAACTTCCGCAACTGCAGGGAGGTAAGGGCTGATCTCCGCAAATTCAACTATCCAGAAGACCGGCAGAATATAAGGGACCGTACTGATTGTTGCGGGCGTATTTTCAGGAGCTGTAACCACGATTTCGTTAAACTGAGATAGAGTTGACGGGGCAACCACTCCATCAGGAGCACTGACCTCATATTCATTAACTTTAGTCTCATTAAACGGAGTAAGCACTCCGTACCAGGGGTAAATATCAAGCATCACTTCCGGATTATCAGGTTTTATGGTATACACCATGGGAAGAAATCCCGAATTGTCTATTTTGTTTTCACTTTTAAGAATTATATTCCCGTTCTCCCCCAGGTTAAATGCAACTATCCCTGAAAAAATAAGCCCGCCTATAAGAATTAACTGCGTTAGTTTTCCCCACTTCATTTTATAGTGAGTTCTTTTAGCAATCTTTTCCTGCTCGCGCTCCAGTTTCTTTGCGCGGCGCGGATTGCTGTATATCATCATATTTCTTATTTCATCAAGGACAAGTATGCCTGAAGGAAGCATAACCATAAGAATAAAAAAGATTTTACTTTTCTTGAAAGCGTCAATAAGCAGCCCTAAAGAGGGAATGACAAATGCTAATTTTCCAACTACATTAGTTGCAGGCACCCTAAAATCATCCTGTACGTTGTTTGCATCGCCTTTGGTCTTGAAGTCAGGTATTTCTCCTGTTGAAGAGTATGTTTTTCCTGTAGAAATTATCCGATGCGTAACGAAGGTGCCGGGCTGCCCGCTTGGAATTTGAAAGGTTATAACATCTCCAACATTAAGCTCATTCGGATCGACAGATTTTGTGATCACGAAGTCACCAGGAAGAAAAAGAGGGACCATGCTCCCGCTCAGGACTATCATAAACTGTTCTGATCCTGTATAGAAGGGCATTAATGTGTTAATGAGAAATATTCCAATTAGAAGGAAAATCGCCATCTGGATAATTTCTTTTTTCTTCATTCTTTCATATCCAAGCTAATAAACTAGCATATTTATTTTTATATTATCATTCGTTTTTCATATTAAAGATTATTCCGAATCATCTTAACACATGAATTTAAAATTCAGGAATTCTTATTCCCTTATCATTTCTGCTCTTTCCTTATAGCTTCCTCCTGTTTCCCTCATTATAAGAGCTCTAAAAGCTAAAATTGCGGCTTTAGAGAACTGTTATAGCCTAAGCTTCCACGCCTTCAAAGAGTTTAGACATCAGCAATCGATTTTATGTTTTTCTTAAGGCAGAGGGAAATAAGAAAGTAATTTGATAAAAAAATTCCTGAAATTACTGTTTTTCTGAGATAAAAAGTGTCAGTAAGAAAATGAAGCTATTTTCCTAGTTTGGGCGAGTTTAAAATGACATATATAAAGATATCCAAACATGCCATGAAAAACACATAAGTTGGCTCAATGACCTCTGCTAATTTCTCACTAATTGAAGATTACTGGGCTTAACCTGTGATTACTTCTTATAAGCCTATAATGTGCCCATTGATATCGTTAATTTTTCGTTACCCATCCCGAGTTTCCATTAATCGGCTAATAACTATATTCAAATGTGCCATAGTAAAGTCTAATCCAACACTTGAGAGAAAATAATGTGTTTTACACATTATTTAATGAGAGAAGAATGATGTGTTTTACACATTATTTATGAGAGAAATGATGTGTTTTACATTATTCAATAAATATTCTCTTTCATCTGTTTGGGTATATTAGATAGTAACAATTTGGAAGAGGAATTGATAATGAACAAAAAAATGCTTTTAAGCGTATTGATTATTGCCTTTGTTGGCATTGCAGCAGCTGGAACATGGGCAAATTATGTCGTTTCAGAAGAAGCGGGTGACAACACACTTACGGCAGGTATATTAGAGATCTCGATCGGCAAGGCTGGAGGAGCAGCATTCTCCGTAGATAAAATTATTCCTGGTCAAAGAGATCAAATCGAATATATAAAAGTCTGTGACTGGCACAACCCCACAGCAGACTATTATCTTGAACCGTCTAACACAGGGAATGTCAAAGGTGCCCTTTACATAAGCGGGACAGAAGCCGCAGGTATTCAATCATTGATGGATAATGTGGACATATACTATTCCTTTGATCAGAACTCTAATCACCCTACTTTGTTGACCCCTACTTCAACAGATATGAACAAAATCCTCAATCCTTCTGGAGAATTTGGTGATTCAGCAAGAGTCTATTTCTGGTACGCATATAAGAACGTTGATTCCTCAATTCAGAATAATGAAATGGGTCAGACTCTCACCTCAACAATTAAGTTTGAGTTAAAGAACCCAGAAACCGTACCAGGAACTCCAATTGAGTAATTTATTAAGTATATCTAAATCGGCTATTAAATAGTCGATTTTTAACGTTTTTTTTGAATATGATTATCAATGAGTTAATACGCAGGTATTAACCAAAATCTAATCAGAGGCATCAAAAATGATACACAAAAAAATGGTTTTAAGTGTAATCATAATTGCCTTTGTTGGCATTACAGCAGCCAGTACCTGGGCAAATTTTTCTGTTTCAGCTGAAAGTGGTGGCAACACTTTGCAAGCCGGTACAATTGGAATAAAATTGTACGAGACAACAGGCGCTCCATTCACTGTAACAGGCATGGTTCCTGACAGTACTATAAACGACATCAGATTTCACCAGCTTGTCTAGCCTCAAAGTGGTCAATATGCTGTTACAGTACAGAACACAGGGAATTTGGATGCAAGCTTATTTATAAGTGACATTTTGACATCTGACCCTTCTTCATTAGCAGATCATGTTGCCCTATACTACTCAATTGATGGAACCTCTGAGTCACCAATAAAAATAACAAGCACACCCACTGACACAAAAATCAATATTCCTGCTGGTGGGAATAGAGTTTTGTTTTTCTGGTACAGCTATGAAAATGATGGGGACCAGACTTCAGAAATGGGTAAGACTGTAGATGCAGTCATAAACTTTGAACTGAGGAATCCTGACACCCCTGTTCCAGGTGCCGGTATTTAAATTGTTCAAGCTATCTGAATCGGCTGCAAAAAGTAGTCGATTTTTACTTTTTCTAAGTATTGTGAAGTATCATTGACTAAAAATTTATCTTTGATGCCGCTTAAAGAATTAATCTGGTTTTAGAAAAACATGAAAACAATAGATACTTTCGTCAGGGTTTTTATTCTCTTAATACTCTTACCAATCTTTGTTACAAGCATTCCTACTGGTCCCTTACATTTTATGACCGTCTCAGGCACCAGCATGGAACCTGCAATAACAGCCAATGATATCGTTGTTGTCATTCCTGCAATTACACAGCCTTCAGTTGGAAATATTATCACCTATCGCCATCACTTTCAAAGCGACGAGGGATCAACAATAACTCATAGAGTAGTAAGAGTAGTAAAAGAGGGTTACATAACTAAAGGGGACGCAAACGAAGTCCCGGATGGCGTAGTTGCTCCTGAAGACGTAATAGGCATTATGGTTTTCAAAATCCCTTTCATCGGTGCATTAGTTCACTTTGCACGCACTCCAATTGGATATTTAACAATTGTAATTTTTCCTTCTATTATATTAATAATTCATGAAATACGTGTGATTGCCAGGCTTCTATAAGAATAAACACTTCTATTCTATTATTTTCGATAATTATCGATTATCATACATCCATTATTAGAAGAATTTGCCCTGAAACTCCAGATTCTTTTGGATTTTTACTGCAAAATACTGTTTTTTTGTAAATCTTTGAAAACTAATTTTTTACGATTGTATTTAGGATGAATATCCGGAACAGAATCCGGTTCAAAATAAGAATTAAAGTTTAATTGTGCTCATAAATGTAGAACGGAGCTTTTAACAGCTTTTACCTTGCCCGTCTTAACCGCCAGATAGGGGAAGTATGGAGAATCATCAGAGCTGTCAAAATGAAAATTAAATCTCGCCGCGATATAAGGCTTTCATTCGCCTATAAAAACATGTGTTCAACTGCATATGTTTTCAAAAATTGACGCTGGTTAACGAAAGAAATATAGACATATTCTAATTATTTTGCACATTCTTTATTAAAAAGTCAGGTTTTGCTTAAATATTATTATATTATTAAGGTTTTGTAAATCAAAAAGATGATTTATCCATATTTTTCTTGAAAATAGATTCATTCGTCCCTTTCAATTGCTTAGACTTTATATTTTTATTAATAGTCTTTAATTATATATCCCGATTAACTTATATATGCGATGGTTATACTCATTAATCATATGAATGTGATTCATTCATCTGGCATGAAAAAAATCAAACTGCGGGCGGCCACCCCACCCTAAAGGATGGGGTATGCTTCGGGCCGCCCGCCCGGTTACTCGGGGACAGATAATTAAGCATCCTCTAACAAGGTTTCATGAACATAAGTGATTGAAATTTGCCTCGGTTTCCGGTCCGATTTACGATTATTATACAAGGAAGCTATGATTTAGAGATTTAAAGAGAAAAACGAAGAGGCGAGGGTTCACTTCATCCCCTACCTAAAGGAAGGGGTATTCGTGACCCTCTGCGCTCCCGTTGTAAAAAACATATATTGTTCCGGCTCGACAGCCTGTTCTTCCTGAAGAAGACACGGGTTTGCAGTCAGAGCGTGAAAAAGACACGAAATTTGCACATAATGTATGTGATTTACTTCATTGAACTCAAATTTCAGAATTAATATTCATTTGAGGGCAAAATAAGGCGAAGGGAAGTTTTAAAAAATTTTGGGTTAAAAAGAGGGTTTTTTTAAAAATTTCGAGCTTAATAGGCAGGTTGCGGGTATGTAAATTTCAAATTGAAGATATTTAGCATGAATTAATTATCAAATCAATGTAGAACAGCATGTATACTTACATTTGGGGTAGAAATAGTTCTGGCAGTAGGGTGATTAAAAATGAAGTCGACTAAAACAATATTACTTCTATTCATGTTAGTATTCTCTTTCTTCACCTTCAGCGCTTTTCCTTATTTTACAGGTACATCTGCTTCGTTTAGTGATGCAAAACATACAGAGGCAAGGATGATTGCAGGCGTCTGGGAGAACCTGACCGAGCTGGTTGGAGTACCTGAAAACCTGATGATAGGTGAGGAAATTGGGGCTCTATCTGGAGCGAATATTTACAACAGTTCATTAACAGTAAATTCGTCTGAAAATCTAAGTTCTTTATCAAATAATTCAAGTTTGGCAGAGAATTTAACGAACAATTCAGCTATATTGGAAAATGAGACATTTAACCTTACCAATCTTACAAATCTCACCAACCTTACAAATCTCGCCAACCTTACAAATCTCGCCAATCTTACAAATCCAATTAACCTTACAAATCTCACCAACCTTACAAATCTCGCCAACCTTACAAACACATCCGGAGGAAACGGGACCGTTTCCCTGGAAGACGCCGCTAACTACACTGGCGGCATGGGTACCGGAGGCGGCTCAGGCTCAGGCGGCGGGTCTGGAGGTTCTGACGACGATAAAAAAAACGGGGGAATTCTCCCTGAAGCGAACTTCACCAGCAGTCCCGTATCCGGAAACGCTCCGCTGACTGTGCAATTTACAGACCTTTCGGCAAATGCCTCAGAATGGGACTGGAAATTTGGAGACGGGGACAGTTCTTCCGCGCAGAGTCCAGCGCACACTTACTATACAGCAGGAACCTTTACCGTTACTCTGGAAGCATCCAATTCAAACAGTACGGACTCTGAATCCGCCACAATAACTGTTCTCGAACAGCCTGAAGTGGTGCTCCCGCCTGTTGCAGGTTTCACAAGCAGCGTTACCACAGGTCCTGCTCCTTTCTCAGTGCATTTCACAGATCTCTCCCAGAACGCATCAGAATGGAACTGGAACTTTGGGGACGGCTCCAGCTCTTCAGAAAAGAGTCCTAAGCACACTTATTCTTCAGCAGGAACCTATCCAGTCACGCTCACAGTAAATAATACGGCTGGAAAGGATACTGAGGAAAAAGCCGGTTACATAAAGGTCGGAATAGCTTCCTCCATCAAACTGACAGATATAACTCTGGACGGAGAAAACTCAACCGGTGCGACAACCGGCTCCGGAGCTTTTACGGCAAACCCTGAAGATTCGCTCGGGCAAATCGGACTCAGAGATGGAAACGGGATATTCTACAACCCTGTTTCTTCAAGCGGTTCTCTTGGTGGAATTTCAATACCTCTGCAGGTAGGAATAAATGAGTTTTCCCTCATTGCCGACGGGATTTATCCTGCAAATGAAAACTACGGCGCAGTGCTCTTCTTTAACGGAGCTCAAATCACTCCACAGGTAGCAGTGTACAATTCTAACGGCGGCACAGGGGCTTTTTCAGTGCAGCCAGCAGGAACTGATATTACCGGCAGTGCTCAGGGAGGCACGGCTCTGGATAAAGCGCCCGGATCATCCTTCTATGTCACTCCTGACGGAACAAAAGTAGAGGTGCTGAGTTTTGTGGTTGATTCAAAGGAGGGTCTTACAGATAATATAGCAGGCGAAAATCCAGGGGCAAACGGAGTCCCTGACACCGTTGCAAAAATAAACCTGAAAGTAACTCCTTCCGTTACAGTTCCGCTTGCATCCTTCTCAGTATCCCCAATTTCCGGGGCAGCGCCTTTGAATGTCACCTTTACAGAAACCAGTACAGGCTCTCCCGCTTCATGGAACTGGAACTTTGGGGACGGACAAACATCAACCGCGCAGAATCCTGTTCATGCGTATTCGACAGCAGGAAGCTACACGGCAACACTTACAGTAAGCAACTCTAACGGCACGAGTTCAAGCTCTGCCGCAATAACCGTCCTTGAGCCAGTATTTCCTTCGGCAGCCTTTAGCAGTAACATAACGTCCGGGAATGCTCCACTGACAGTGCAGTTTACAGACATTTCAGCAAATGTAGCAGAATGGAACTGGAATTTCGGAGACGGACAAACATCAACAGTGCAGAATCCGGCACACACTTATTCTGAGGCGGGAAACTACACAGCAACTCTTACAGTAGCAAATGCAAATGGCACAAGTTCAAGCTCTGCCGCAATAACCGTCCTTGAGCCAGTGATTCCTGCAGCAGCCTTCACCAGCAGTCCAGCATCCGGAAACACTCCACTGACTGTGCAATTTACAGACCTTTCGGAAAATGCGGCAGAATGGAACTGGAACTTTGGAGACGGAAACAGTTCTTCTGAGCAGAGTCCAGCACACATTTACTATACTCCAGGGAACTATACAGCAACCCTCACTGTAAGCAACTCAAACGGCACGGACTCAAAGTTTACAAACATAATTGTTTCCGAAATACCAGTACCTCCTGTAGCTGCTTTCAGCAGCAATGTGACAGGTGGTTATGCTCCTCTGATAGTGCAGTTTACGGATCTCTCGGAAAATGCAGAAGCATGGAACTGGAATTTTGGAGACGAGTCTGCTTCTTCGGAACAGAACCCTGTACATACTTACTCTGTTGCAGGAAACTATACCGTTTCCCTGACCGTAAACAATGAAGATGGTCAGAGTACTGAAACAGGCAGTATTGCTGTAAATGAAAACCCGTAAATAACTCTGGGAATGATAGCTCTACCTGTAATTAAGGAAATTGAAGCTCCGGCATGGAATAAAAAACATGAAGAAAAAAGAGATATTTCAGGATGTAATTATCCTGCTCATTGCGGTCATTCTGCTCAACGCCTTAATTCCATTCTTTACAGGCTCACAAATGCCTCTTATAGTATTGAGCTGCAATATGTCTCCAATGATGCTTCCCGGCGATATGATGATTGCAAAATCAGTTGACCCGAATGAACTTCAGGTTGGCGACGTAATCGTTTTCCATCCTCCTGGCAGTGATGACCCGAATACCCTTATAACGCATCGAATAATCTCTTTAGAAGAAGAAAAAGAGCGTATGTTCCAGACTAAAGGTGATGCAAACAACGCGCAGGATGATTTTAAGGTGCCTGCATCGAATATTGTAGGAAAACAGTCATTCGTCATCTCTTTTGCAGGGTATCTTCCAGAAGCCTCGAAACACAGGAATATTTTTCTTTTTACGATTATACTGCCCGCAGGACTGATCATTCTCGACGAAATCAGGAACATGATTCTGTACAGCAATCCGGCAAAATCTTCTGGATAATTTCACTTGCGGAAATAAACCCGCATCTTCCTGCTGTTGAAGAGGTTATGATCTATACATTTCTTTGTACACTGCTTCTGCTTCCTCTGTGGTACAGGAAATCAGTTATTGGGAAAAAGAGAAAAAAGATAAGATTGCGCCGTTTGGTTGCACAATGGAAAAGGACACTTCATATGGTCCAAGCTTATAGAAAGTACCTTAACGCTGCCATATTTGCGGAAGAGAATCCTTCCTTGATTTACGGCTGAAAGGTAATGGATAATAGCAAGCCTGTATATTTTGCAGACTATTAATAAACATGAATATTTTCAGTGTTGGAAAAAAGGTGGGATAATGAGAGTATTTGATAGTCTAAGAAAATATCATTTATTATTTATAGAATATCAGTTTGAAGTAAAAACGGATAAGGGGTTGAAAAACTGGAACCTATTTTCCTGAAACTTAAAAACATCGTGATAGATAAGGTGAAAATACTTGCTGTTGTACTCTTATTGATAATGATTTTCTCCGGGTTCTGGATGTATAAGGCGTACACGGAGCCATCATATGAAGAGAAGAATGTTACTTCCTATACGCAGCGTGGCAGTTATACATATTCAGTCTTTGTGAGCGAGCCAAACTCCCTATATCCGAAAGGAACAGAACTTGGGATGGGAAAGCCTGCCTATTTCTTTACCATATCTCCAACAGAGAATATTTCATTCAAGTATAGCCTTGATGCCGCAGAGTCTGCTGACCTGAGAGTAGAAGCAGACACAGTGATCGTGGCAAGCAGCAGGGAAGGAGATGGAGAAGGCCAGAGAATATTCTGGCAAAAGAGTTATAAAATTGGCGAGCCGAAGAGCGCTCAACTGAAGAGCGGGGATGTCCTGACCTCTAGTTTTACTTTAGACGTGCCTATAATCCATGCAAAAGCTAAAGGGGTGCAGGATCAGCTGGTCTATTCTCCTGACTCGGGTTCTTCTTCTGATTCGAGCCCTGACCCGGTGATACAGGTTGTAACAACCGTCAATTATGAAGGAAAAATAAATGGGGAAGACGTAACGGGTGCAAAAAAATTTATTATTCCTGTCAATGTTAATTCTAATTATTACGAGATGCCTGAGGAGCTCGAATTCATTGAAGAGACACACAAAATTGTTAGAGTTGAACAAACTCCTTCGCTATTAACCATAAAATTCCCTCTGCTCTTATTCCTGTTAAGCACGGTTATGGTTGGAGCGATTATTCCGGTAAGGAGAATGAGTAAAGTTGATCCTGAATATATCGAAAGACTGGAAAAAGAAAGTAAGAGTTCATCTTTTAAAGAGTTCATCAGCGAAGGCAAGCTTCCTGAAGAAAGGAGATCTCTTCTTCATGTCGAAATTTCTTCACTCCAGGGAATTGTGGACGCCGCTGCTGATATGAACGAAAGGGTCATTCATGATTTAGAATCCAGAACATATTTTATAATTCATAATGGTGCATTATATATTTTCTATGATGCCCCTCAAGAAGAAAAGTACGGGACAGAAAATGCAGGATAAATATCAGAGTTAATGGCGGAAATTTGTTGAAGAGATGAGGTTTTTTTCTTGTTTTATCAGGAGAACTCCTCTTCAACCATTTCCTGCTGGTCTCCTTTTATTAAATTTATTTTTGTTTCTTTGAAAGTTGTTTTCCTGCTTAGAAAATTGTTTTCCTTCTAAATTATTTTCCTTCTTATCACGTTCTGACAGAAAATGGACGTATCTCTGAAAACTGGGAAGCAGGACATCCAAAAACGTTTGAATAACTGACTTCTGCCAATATTTAATTATATACTCACATTTCAAACTCTTTTTAACTTTTGAGGTTTCCGTGATTTTTCTTTTAGGAATTGGTTTTCTAAAAGGCATCCTGCCGGAAAAATAGCCACGAAAGCACCGTTATCTTGATATTCCGGGGAGACTATGTTAACTGGGGAAAGTTTGGCTAAATCTGATTTTAAGTTCCCGGAATTACCAGCGGCTCTGAGAACTTACTGTAAACCGTCAAGTAAAGCCCCGGAGAATTCAGGACTTTCCGGCACAATTATGCGGTAACTGTCCAGATATCTAACAGTTAATTTTCGGAAGAGGGGAGTTATAATGGACACTTGTAAAGAGTTAAATCCTTATTCCTGTGAAGAATATATTTTAAGGTTCGAGAGAAAGGATTTAGATTTTGGTGAAATCAGGAGGGATTAAACTGGAAAAAGAACAGAAGAAGCCTAACCGCCTGATTAATGAAAAAAGCCCTTATCTTCTGCAGCACGCCTATAATCCCGTAGACTGGTATCCCTGGGGAGAAGAGGCTTTTGAAAAAGCAAGAAAAGAAAACAAGCCCGTTTTTCTCTCAATCGGATACTCGACCTGCCACTGGTGCCATGTAATGGCACACGAGTCTTTCGAGGACGAAGAAGTTGCAGGGCTCATGAACGAAGCTTTTGTCTCCATAAAGGTCGACAGAGAAGAAAGACCTGATATCGACAATATTTACATGACTGTCTGCCAGATAATCCTTGGAAGAGGGGGATGGCCCCTTAACATTATTATGACTCCTGGCAAGAAACCCTTTTTTGCGGGCACTTATATCCCGAAAAAATCCCGCTTCAACCAGACGGGAATGCTGGAACTGGTCCCCAGGATAAAAGAAATCTGGGAGAAACAGCACGAAGAGGTTCTTGATTCGGCTGAAAAAATTACAATTACCATACAGAAC
>Ga0265295_1007255_pt1 | contig 12884 bp, 13 predicted proteins | sample Munlansysbiofilm_FD_192503 | JGI IMG/M metagenome (GOLD analysis project Ga0265295, IMG submission 192503) | Leachate microbial communities from a municipal landfill in Southern Ontario, Canada - Methane capture system biofilm | ecosystem: Engineered > Solid waste > Landfill > Unclassified ... | reverse complement strand
CTTATAAAAGAAATGGTCGCAAAAACAAAGTAACAATTACAGATTACAGAAATTATGAAGATGATGGATCAAAAGTTATTGATGTTTATACTTATAAATACTTTTTCTTTTAACTCATTGAGATTCAGAATTCAACAGATTAATTCATAAAATTAATCTTAATAAATTTGTTCAGCAAGGTTCTTTGATATAAATTTGCTAGTTCTTTGAACAAAACAAAAATTATGAGAAATTTAACAAAAGTCACTGGAAGTTTTTTTATAATACTGTTATTGTCGTTTTTTTTAAATTCTTGTACATCATTTCAATCAGCTAAAAAACAATATTCTTACCTTAATAAAGTTGACGCAGGAACTTCTGATGTTCAGGGCATCCCTTTTCATCGCTCATCTACTGTGCTTGCAACAGAACACCGTCTCCCCGCTGAGACTCTGAGTCATGAACAACAATTTGAAACAAACAACACTGATCATAGAGCTTTAGCATTGGACAATGGCACTCAAACTCAACCAAAATTCAAGTCCGTTATACCAATTAAAAAAAACATTACAGACAACTTCTTCAAAAAAGCTAAATCAGGAAGTTTTCTTTCAGCATCAACTTCTGGAGGAAAATTTGCCTCCCACATTAATCCATGGACAATCATTATATGGATACTTGTTATTGCTCTTATAGCCACTTTACTTGGAATGTTAAATATTGACATTTGGGCAATTCTTGGTATTGTTATTCTGGTTCTTCTTATTTTAATACTAATCCAATATTTATCATATTGATAATTTAGATAACTTAGATGATTTGCATATTTAAAATTTATGTAACTTGCAGCACTTTTTGAAGCAAAATTAGATATTATGTCATTGTTTCGTACTAATCGTATAACCAGCTTCTTAGTCATTATTGGACTAAGCATATTCTTGTTGTTTCCTGTAAAATCAATAGCTTCTGAAGAAAATAATGAGAGCAATCAGGACAATCAAGTAGAGAAACTAGATGTTGGCAAATTAATCATTGATCATATTGTTGATTCTTATGATTGGCATATTGCAACAATCGGCCAAAAGCACTACTCAATTTACTTACCGATCATTTTGTTTTATGAAGGAGAACTGATCACGTTCAGTTCTAAACATTTACATCACGGTGAGAGTAGCTACAAGGGGTTTAGAATTGAAAGCGAAGGAATGAAAAAAGGAAAAATAGTCAAAGTTTTAGACGACGGTGTGACTACGGATCCAAACGCATCTTTTCTATTTGATGTATCTATCACAAAGACTGTATTAGGAATTTTCATAGCAACATTATTAGTTCTTTTTGTTTTCCTTAAGGTTGCAAAAAGCTACAAAAAAAATCCTGTTGGAGCTCCGAAAGGATTACAATCTGGGATGGAGTTCATTCTTGTTTTTATCAGAGACGAAGTTATAAGGCCTGCTATTGGGGAAAAACATTACATGAGATTTGCCCCAATTTTGCTGACTATATTCTTTTTTATCCTTTTTGCAAACGTCATAGGACTTATTCCTCTTTTTCCTGGTGGAGCAAACGTAACTGGAAATATAGCTGTCACAGCAACTCTTGCTTTGTTCACATTTGCAACCATGCTTATTACAGGGAACAAGGATTTCTACAAGCACATTTACAATACCCCTGGAGTTCCATGGTACATGAAATTCCCATTACCAATTATGCCTGTTGTTGAGCTTCTTGGGCTTTTTACAAAACCATTTGTTCTCATGATTCGTCTTTTTGCCAACATGACAGCCGGACATATCGTTGGGCTGGGGTTTATTGTTTTGATTTTTGTCTTTGCTGAAATGTCTGCTGTAATTGGTTTTGCAGTCTCACCATTCTCAGTATTCTTTTATATTTTTATTGGACTCCTCGAATTGTTAGTTGCCTTCATTCAAGCCTACGTATTCACCTTACTTTCAGCCCTATATTTCGGAATGGCAGTTGAAGAGCATCAACACGAAGAACATCATCACGAAGAAATTAATTCATAAAATTTGAAATATTGTTAACTAAAAATCTAAAACCATGTCAGTATTATCAGTAATTCTCGAAGCCGCTTCAAATTTGAAACCTATCGCACAAGTTGGCGCAGCACTAGGCGCAGCCATCACAACAATTGCAGCATCAATGGGTATCGGCACCATAGGCAAAAGTGCTCTTGAATCAATTGCACGTCAGCCTGAAGTTGCAGGAGATATCCGTTCAAACATGATTGTTGCAGCAGCCCTTATTGAAGGTGTTTGCTTCTTTGCAATCGTTGTTTGTTTGCTTATATTATTTGTTTAATTATTATCAGATGCATATGTAAGATGTTTCAGAAACGCTGAAACATCTTACATATATATCAAAAAAAAATTTAAATCAGAATATTATGGAACTGATTTACCCTGGATTAGGACTCGTTTTTTGGACGACCCTTTCATTTGCAATTTTGTTTCTCATCCTTAAAAAGTTTGCATGGATACCAATTTTATCTATGCTTCATCAGCGCGAAGAAAAAATCGATGAGGCTCTTAATGCTGCCGAAAAAGCAAGAGAAGAAATAAAAGAGCTCCATATTAGCAATGAACAGCTTTTCAGAGATGCAAAGGTTGAACGTGAAAAAATTCTTGCTGAAGCAAGACTTTTGAAAGAAAAAATTCTTGAAGAATCACGTCAGAAAGGAAGTGAAGAAACAGAGCGCATGATTGATGCAGCGCGTGAAGCTATAAAATTTGAAAAATTAGCTGCTATCACTGAGTTGAAAAACCAGATTGCACTTCTTTCTATTGATATTGCAGAAAAAGTTCTCGTTGAAGAACTCGCTCCTTCGGAAAAACAAAAACAACTGGTAAACAACCTTCTTGATGAAATTAATTTTAACTAAGCTTTCATGGTAAATCTGAAATACATCAGAGTATCTGTTAGATATGCAAAAGCATTATTTGATTTGGCTGTTGAGTACAATCAACTTGAAGAAGTCAAAGAGGACATGGTGCTTGTCACCAAGACCGTAGAAGCATCAAGGGATTTACTTCTTGTTTTCCGAAGTCCCCTTGTAAATGTTGGCAAGAAAGTAAACATTCTCAACTCCTTATTTAAAGCATCAATAAGTGAACTCACTTTACGCTTTCTTATTCTCATAACAAAAAAAGGAAGGATTGTTTGCTTGGATGAAATATCCGACAGCTATTTGAAAATGTACAAAAAACATTGCAACATTATCACTGTTTCTATAGAATCTGCATCTACGATGGATGCTGCCACAAAAGAAAGGATTCAAAAATTGATGACATCTCACACTGGTGCAAAAATCGAATTGCTCCCCAGCATAAATCCAGATCTGATTGGTGGGTTCAGGTTGCTCTATGAAGACTACCTATTTGATGCAAGTCTGAAACACAAACTTGTAAAATTGCACAAGGAATTTGAAAGAAATATTTACGAAAGAAAATTTTAAAAAGAAATAACCCCATGGCTGATATCAAACCGGCAGAAGTATCTGCAATATTAAGAAAACAGTTAACAGGAATGGAGCTCGACTCCAACATTGAAGAAACAGGAACCGTATTACAGGTTGGAGATGGCATTGCTCGTATCTATGGGCTAAAGAATGTTGCTTCTGGTGAAATGGTTGAATTTGACAAATCAGGGATCCGCGGAATTGTATTAAATCTTGAAGAAGATAATGTTGGTGTGGTTTTGCTCGGTGACTCAAAAAGCATCAAGGAAGGAGATCTAGTTAAGCGCACTAATCTTATTGCTTCAATTCAAGTTGGAGAAGGAATGCTCGGCCGCGTGGTCAACACCCTTGGAGAACCCATTGATGGGAAAGGTCCCATTGAAGGAAAATTATATGAAATGCCTCTTGAACGCAAGGCTCCTGGTGTAATCTTTAGACAACCTGTTAAAGAACCACTCCAAACTGGTATTAAAGCCATTGACGCCATGATTCCAATTGGAAGAGGTCAACGTGAACTTATCATTGGTGACCGTCAAACTGGGAAGACAGCCATTGCAGTTGATGCAATCATCAATCAAAAAGAATTTTTCGACAGAGGAGAACCGGTTATATGTATATATGTGGCTATTGGGCAAAAAGGAAGTACTGTAGCTCAAATTGTTAAAATCCTTGAACAAAAGGGAGCACTTGCATATACAGTTATTGTTACAGCTACTGCCTCTGATCCTGCTGCACTTCAATTTTATGCCCCATACGCTGGAGCATCAATTGGTGAATTTTTCCGTGATACAGGCAGACATGCACTTTGTATATATGACGACCTTTCAAAACAAGCCGTAGCATATCGTGAAGTATCTCTATTGCTCAGACGTCCTCCTGGACGTGAAGCATATCCTGGTGACGTTTTCTATTTGCACTCACGCCTTCTTGAAAGAGCTGCTAAAATTATCGAATCTGATGATGTAGCTAAAATGATGAATGACATCCCTCCTAGTATCAAAGATTTGATCAAAGGTGGCGGTTCATTGACTGCCTTACCTATTATTGAAACTCAAGCTGGTGACGTTTCTGCTTATATTCCCACAAATGTTATCTCAATTACTGACGGACAAATATTTCTTGAATCCGCATTATTTAACTCAGGAATTAGGCCTGCGATTAATGTGGGTATCTCCGTATCCCGCGTTGGAGGAAATGCACAGATCAAGTCAATGAAAAAAATTGCAGGAACCTTAAAACTTGATCAAGCACAATTTCGCGAACTTGAAGCGTTTTCAAAATTTGGTTCTGATCTAGACGCAGCCACAAAAGATGTTCTCGATAAAGGGTCCAGAAACGTAGAAATCCTGAAACAAGCACAATATTCTCCACTATCAGTTGAAAAACAAATTGCTATTATATATTGTGGGACTAAAGGATTGCTTGGAAAATTACCAATCCATAAAATTGCGGAATTTGAAACACAATTCCTTTACAGAATGGAAACAGAAAGAAAGGATATCCTAGATTCACTTCGTAAAGGAGAAATTGTGGATGACCATTTGAAAGCTATTGAAGAAATGGCATCTAGTCTAATTGATCATATGACTGTTTAATTCTTTTGTCTTGTAAAATTTCAAACCATGGCCAATTTAAAAGAAGTTCGAATAAGGATTGCGTCGGTAAACTCAACGATGCAGATTACCTCTGCCATGAAAATGGTTTCTGCTTCAAAATTACGTAGAGCACAGCAAAAAATACTCGGACTCAGACCTTACTATCGTGAACTAAAAACCCTAGTCAATCAGATTATTTTCGATATCCCGTTTGACATTCAATCCCCATTTTTTGAAAAAAGAAGCGGTGGCAGATGTCTTTTTATAATCATGTCATCAAATCGCGGACTATGCGGTGTGTTTAATGCAAATGTCCAGAAATATATTGTTTCGCTTCAACAAAATGATGAATTTGCGAAGTACGTCGATGAAGACAAACTTGATTTTTACGTTTTCGGCCGCAGGATTGGTGATTTTTTAAAGAAAAAAGAAGCAAATATCATTGAACGTCAGGATGATATTATTGAGCAACCATCAACTGAATCTATTTTTAAACTTGCTGATGGTATTCTAAATCGATATGAACAAGGAGAATGGGATGAGATCTATCTTGTTTACAACAGTTTTAAAAATCCTGCCATGCAAGAGGTTACTCACGAAAGACTTCTTCCACTTGACATGCCCGAAGTACCCAAAGAACATTTCTTCCCAGAAATTGGATTTATCTACCAACCAGACACTAATGCTATTATAGAAGGGATGATTCCTGATTTTCTTAAGGCATCCATATTAAAAGCAATACTTGAAACTTCAGCAGGCGAACATGGAGCTCGTATGACAGCTATGCATAAAGCAACTGACAATGCGACAGAACTAATTAAAGAGCTGAAACTTTCATACAACAAAGCACGCCAGGCCGCTATTACCAAGGAAATCATTGAGATCGTCAGCGGTGCAAATGCGCTAGAATAATCGTAAAAACCTGACAGATTTACTATTGGAATATTTTTTGATAGTTATGACTATTCAATAATATTTACAAATTACTTTAAAAGGAGGACCAAATGTTATCTTCAAAAATGGAAAAAGCTATTAATGAGCAAATCAATGCGGAAATGTATTCCGGTTATCTATATTTATCAATGGCAGCTTACTTTGAAGGCCAAAATCTTTCAGGTTTTGCCAACTGGATGCACATTCAATTTAAAGAAGAATGGGCTCATGCCATGAGATTTTATAATTACGTTATTGAACGTGGTGGCCGTATAAATCTTGGCGCAATCGAGAAGCCTAAGGCAGAATGGAAAAACGTTATTGAAGTAATGGCAGAAACTCTAGATCATGAAAAACATGTTACAGCATTGATTCACAACCTGCTGACTCTTGCACATGAAGAAAAAGATTATCCCAGCATAAGTATGCTACAATGGTTTGTTGATGAACAAGTTGAAGAAGAAGCTTCAGTAACAGCACTCCTTGAAAAACTTAAAATGATTGATGGCAGAGGCACAGGAACATTGATGCTTGACAAAGAACTGGCAGCAAGAGTTTTTGTAGATCCTAATTTACCAGCATAACAGTTTTAAAAATTAATAGAAAAAACCGGATTCATTCCGGTTTTTTTTTTACACAAAAATAATTCTTACTACCTTTGTTCTGCAAGCCTAAAGTAATGATTACACGTTCACAACAAAAAGGATTGTTTTGTACCCCATACATGGACTTGTAATCAAATATGCTATAGAGAACAAACCCATTGATATTTAAAACATGCGCACAGTCATTCAAAGAGTCGACAAGGCCTCAGTAAATATCGGGGGAGGGGAAACCTCATCCATAGGGAAAGGACTTCTTATACTGCTGGGAATAGAGACTACTGATCAAAGCGATGATGTTGAATGGTTATGCAAAAAAATTTCAGGACTCAGAATATTTCCCGATGATGAGGGTATTATGAATCTTTCGGTTAACGATGTGCAAGGTGAAATTTTGATTGTAAGTCAATTTACCCTTCATGCTTCCACAAAAAAAGGAAATCGCCCCTCCTATATCAAGGCTGCCCACCCATCTGTTGCAGTTCCTCTGTATGAAGAATTTATCCGCAGCATGCAACTGAGCTCAAGAAAAAAAGTAAAAACAGGTGAATTCGGTGCAATGATGGATATTTCACTCATTAATTCAGGACCCGTGACAATAATAATTGACAGTAAAACTAGAGAATAACTGTTTTTCAAATTGATGTATGCAAAAGAGCCAACCCTATTACAACAGTTATACTGATTTTCTGAAAACTAAATTTGGAGGAAGAGTTCAAAAATTATCAGTGAATACAGGGCTTAGCTGTCCCAACCGTGACGGGACCAAAGGCACTGGTGGATGTATTTACTGTTTGAACGAAGCCTTTACACCCTCCTACTGCCAACCAGAGAAATCTGTAACAGAGCAACTGAGTGAAGGAATGAGTTTTCACAAAAACAGATACCGAAAGGCAAACTCATATATTGCATATTTTCAATCCTTTTCAAATACATATACCAGTCCTGAAATATTGTCTTCAATGATACAGGAGGCTATTTCATTTCCAAGTATCGCAGGAATCACGATAGGCACAAGACCTGACTGCATTGATAATGAAACAGTAGATGTACTTGCCCATTTTTCTGAAAAGACCTTTCTAAAAATTGAGCTGGGTATCGAATCTGTTAATGACAATACGCTCAAGCTAATCAATAGAGGTCACGGAGTGGCTGAAGTCAAAGCAGCAATCCAACTACTCAGAGATAGAGAAATTTCGGCGGGCGGACATTTTATCCTTGGATTGCCAGGCGAAACACTAAAACAAATGCTTGACTCTGCAAATATTATTTCTGATCTCGGACTATTCTCATTGAAGTTACATCAATTACAGGTGTTAAGGAATACTCAGTTGGAGCAGTTATACAACAAAAATCCAAATTTTGTTCAACTATTTGAGCCATCAGAATACATTGATTTCGTTGTAAGTTTCGCCGAACGTTTGAGTCCTAATATTTACATCGAACGATTTGCCGCAGAGGTGCCACCACGATTTTTAATTGCACCCGACTGGGGCTTGATACGCTATGATCAAATACTAAATAAAATTATCAGTCAATTTGAGGAAAGGCAAACATTTCAGGGAAGACTTTGGCACGAAAAGGTAAACAACTAATTTGAAAAGATCAGAAACTCAAAGACTCCACATCATCAAACTGGTATAAATTATTTATCCATGCTTTTGATGACCTCATGCACAATGTCGTTTGATGACAAGTTTTCAGCTTCGGCTCTATAATTCCTTACGATTCTGTGCCTAAGAACAGCAGGAGCTATTTCACGAATATCCTCAATATCAGGCGAGTACTTGCCTTTTAGAGTAGCATGACACTTAGCACCCAAAATCAAAAACTGTGAAGCTCTAGGGCCAGTCCCCCATGCCAAATATTCTTTCGCCATAGGATGCGAATTTTCGATGGTGGGCCTTGTGTATGTGGCCAGTTTAACAGCATACTTATATACGTTATCTGGAACAGGTATCTTACGAATAAGGTCCTGATACATGATAATTTCTTCGCGGCTGATGACTACTTCAGGAGAATAAAAATGCTCTGTAGTAGTTAGCTTTACGATATTTACCTCTTCTTCAAATGTTGGATAATCAAGCCACAGGCTAAACATAAAGCGGTCAAGTTGAGCCTCAGGAAGCGGATATGTTCCCTCCTGCTCGATGGGATTTTGCGTTGCAAGAACAAAAAACGGTTCTTCTAGTTTCATTGTATTCCCTGCAATAGACACTTCTCGTTCCTGCATGGCCTCAAGCAGTGCAGACTGTGTTTTGGGAGGAGTACGATTGATTTCATCGGCAAGAATAATATTTGAAAAAACAGGTCCAGGAATAAACTTCATCCGTCTATTTTCATCAAGAATTTCAGTTCCAGTGATATCCGAAGGCATTAAGTCGGGAGTGAATTGAATTCTACTAAATTTCAGTCCCATTGACTTTGCAATAGTGGTGATAATAAGAGTTTTCGCCAATCCTGGGACTCCAATTAATAAACAATGCCCTTTTGAGAAAATACTTATAAGAATTTTTTCAATAATATCATCCTGTCCTACAATAACTTTTGCTATTTCTTCCCGCAACACCTTATACTTAAAAGACAGTTGTTCGAATGTTGCAAGATCTTTATTATTCTCAATCATAGTCGTACAATTTACCAGTCAAATTTAAATGAACAACTTTTATATTGTTCAGAAACCTTAATGTAAGTATAGCTTTTTTTCTCCATAATCCATGCATTTAAAGCCTCTTTCTTTTTTATTTCTACGACAAGCTCCTGAATAAGAGGATAGTCATCCTGTAGATTTGCTGCATGCGGAGGATTCTTTTTCGTAATATAAATAATTCTGTACCCATTATTACCTTCATCATTTTTATAGGTAACAACATTTGAGACCTGTCCTGGTTCGAGCTTTTCAATAAAAAACAAAACTGAAGCGTCTAGATGAGAAGCGGGAAATTTATTATCCATTGTATATGGGTTCACAACGACACCACCATTAGACGCAGATTTATCGGTAGAATATTTTTTCACTGCTTCGTCAAATGAAATTTCTCCACGTTCTATTAACAAATACACACTGTCAATTTTATTTTTCGCATCCAGCATTTCCTGAGCCCCTGGTTTCACTGTAAGCAAGATATGCTTAACATTGACCAGCTCTCCCCTACGCTCAATAAGCTGAAGAATGTGAAATCCTGCTTTTGTTTCAACAATAGGGGAAGTTTCACCAGGAGTTTGGAGCTTAAAAGCAGCGGCTTCGAACTCAGGAAACATCTCACCTCTTCCAAAAAAGCCTAGTTCACCTCTTTTTTTGGCAGAACCCGGATCTTCGGAATACATAACAGCAATAGCTCCAAAATCATCTCCCTTCAGAACTCTATCACGCAAGCCTGTCATTTTCCCCCTGACCATTTCCTTAACTTCATCAGACACAACGGGCATTACAACCAAATGCATCAGCTGAAACTCCAATTCAATTGCAGGATAATCCTCTTCGGATAAACTATTAAAATATTTCTTTACTTCGAAAGGAGTTACTTTGATATCTGCTGTAATCTCTTGTTGCATTTTTTGAACAAGTAACTGTTCCCTAATAACTTCACGAAACTCTTCCTTAATTTCTAAAATAGATTTATTGTAGTATTTTTCAAGAGCCTCACGAGAACCAATCTGTGCTACAAAAAAGCGAAGCCTACGTTCAAGTTCTGTTTCCACATCATTATCAGACACACTTAGACTATCATACTGAGCTTGTGAAAGCAAAAGATTTTGTAGCATCAACTCTTCCAAAATTTCGCAGCGCAATTCATCTCCACCAGTTTCACCCTGCATGACTGACTGCGCGTATTGAGTTTCCACATCGGAAAGCAACACTATGTTTTTACCTATAATGGCCACCAGACCATCAATTTTGGATCCTTCTGGCTGGCTAACTCCAGTTAAACTAATAAAAATAGTAAGTGCAAAAGGAATAAAAAATTTATAAATGTTCATATCAATTATTGTTTACAGTTCTAATAAATTTCAACATCGGATGTTCCTGCTGATTTTCGAAGATTATCTATATGACGTTCCAGTATATCGTTTTTCCTCTTCTGCAAAACAATTTCTCTGATTGTTTGCTCTTCAAGCGCTAACGGAGACACAGATCCTTTAAGTTTGATATCCAAAACTTTAAGCAAATACTCATACTCATCATCAGCAAACCTGATAAAGGTATCTCCTGTTTCCATTTCCATTCTATGTTGGGAGTTCAGAGGAATTTCCTTTAAAATATCTTCAATAAACAACCACGACCTGGTGTCAAGAAAATAATTAACGGCATACTTTCTACAAAATTGTTCAGTCTCCTCTCTGTTAAATGATTCTTCACGAATCATTTTTTGAGTCTGCTCTATGAAAGGTGAATTGGCATTGAGTTTAACATACAATACCCTGACAATATCAGCCTGCAAAATAAATTCATGCATATTTGCATTGTAATAATCATTCAACTGCTCTAGGGTAATTACAGTATCCATTTTATCATTAAGTATCTGCTTCTCCCATTCAAAAACAAGAAGTGAATTTCGATATTCTCTTATCTTTTCATTAAAATTCTTTTGTCTTGCTGAAAGATTCCGAGATGCATCATCCAAAACGAGTTGTGTTTCAACCCATGTATTTATATATTTCCGGAGCATAGCCACACTATCACTAGGATTCATTCCAGCGGGAAGTATTCCAGCAACTTCATCTGCATACAGAAAAGTATTATTCACTCTGGCCAAGGGTGTTCTGCCTCTTTCAGGCCTCCTGAGGCAAGACGAGAACAGAAGTAAGACAATCAATGACCAGAGCAGATTCTTCATTTAGTTTATTTGGAATATAGTGTTTCCAAAACATCCTGATTCACGCGCCAGTTATATTTTACTCTTAACTCCTTAATCCATTCTCTTTCAAGATAATTCTGATATTCATTGGTGACAGTTCCCTTGACTTCACGGAGCGCTTTTGGCTCAGGTTCAATGATTCTATCTGTTTTAACAATAGCATATTTATCGTCTTTAAACATGGGTTTAGAAAGTCCAGTTTTAGTAACTGAAGCAAAATATGGATGGGTTGATTTAATAAAAACGCCTGATTCTTCAGAAATATTTGTTTTCTCGGGTGAGTTAAACGTTTCCATAACAAGTGCGATGTCTATGCCCTTTTTCATTGCCTTTGACATTCCCTTAAAGAAAAGCTTTGCAGTGTTTGCATCATCACAGAAATAGACTGTACCTTCTACTCTTTCAGGCCACATTTGATTCATTTTAATAGTTTCATAAAATGCATCCAAACCTGCAGTATCCTTGAGAGCTTTGCTCCATACCATCTTGTCGGTAAGATCAAATAACAAAATCCCATCATGATATTCTTTCATCAGCGCAGCAAACGCAGGATACTTATTTTCAAGATTATCATTTTCATATGCAATAACCATTTCTTCAACAAAGCGGTTGTATATACTCGTAATATACATGTTCTTATTATCATTCTTTTCAATTCTAATATTTGCCTGCATATAACCGGCAAAGTCACGCTGAGTGTAAGTGCGACTGCCAATTTTGAAAAGTGGATCATTGAGCGAGTTCATAGATTCTATCTTCCATATTCCAAAATAAATACTATCACTAACTGCTGCTGATAATTTCTTTAAAGCATCTGGATTTTCAGTAAACCCATTTTCCTTTTTTAAATTTTCAACAAATGCTGTAATTGCATATTTATATCTAACATCTCTCATTACTCTAGATTTCAGATCATTTTTTGTTTCATCAAATGCCCCTACGGGCTTTCTGTCAATCAGTTTCACAATATGATATCCATAAGAAGTAAGAACTGGTTTTGTCACATCCCCATTCTTCATATCATACAAAGGAGTGATGAATTCGGGAATCATTCTAAAAGCACCAAACCAAGGCAACACGCCACCTCTCATACCACTCCCCTTGTCATCAGAAAATTCTTTTGCAAGATCTTCATACTGTTCGCCTGCCATAATTCTATTATATATGTCTTCTGCTTTAGCAAATGCTTCTTTCTTTACTGATTCAGAAGCATTGGGGTCTAAAGAGATGAGAATATGAGCCGTTTGAACCCTTCCCAATGCAGGTTTTTTCCCATTTAATTTTATGATATGATATCCGAATTCAGAACGAACTGGCATTGAAATTTCATCAACTTTCATTGAATAAGCGACATTTTCAAAATCATACACAAGGTCCATAGAAGAAAAATAGCCCAAATCGCCATTATTCCCCTGCATTGGCTGAGCACCTGAAGTACCTC
>Ga0265295_1007253_pt1 | contig 12890 bp, 11 predicted proteins | sample Munlansysbiofilm_FD_192503 | JGI IMG/M metagenome (GOLD analysis project Ga0265295, IMG submission 192503) | Leachate microbial communities from a municipal landfill in Southern Ontario, Canada - Methane capture system biofilm | ecosystem: Engineered > Solid waste > Landfill > Unclassified ... | reverse complement strand
AACAAGTGGAAACTGGTGGGCGAAACGACCTCCGAGGATGTCATGCTCGCCTTCACCAAGCCTAGCCAGACCTGCATGATGGTCATCTCAGACGGTATCTTCGGGCGGGTGGAACTCACCCTGTATATCTCCATCGACAGAACGGCCGCGGCAGGTATGAATCCTTTTGGTGAACCTGTCAATCAGTAATTGCCCATGTCCGGACTGCAGGGAAAAAGAATCCTCTTCGGTGTGACCGGGTCCATCGCCGCCTACAAGGCAGCCGAGTGGGTCCGGGCCCTGGTCAAGGAAGAGGCGATGGTCACGGTGATCCTGACCGAGGCGGCCGAACGGTTCGTTACGGCCCTGACCTTTGCCGCCCTCTCCGGTAATCCGGTGTACCGGGACCTGTTCGATGACGCGCCGGACCGGGTCATGGCCCACATCAACCTGTCGCGCGAGCATGACGTCATCGTCGTGGCTCCGGCCACAGCGCAGACCATGGCCCGGCTTGCCGCCGGCATGGCGGACAACCTGCTTGCCTCGGTCATCCTGGCCGCACGCATCCCCGTGCTCGTCTGCCCGGCAATGAACTCCGCCATGCTGGCGCACGCCGCCACCCAGGAGAACATCGCCCGACTGCGTGTTTTCGGCTATCACCTGGTGGAACCGGCCAGCGGTTCACTGGCCTGCGGCGAGAGCGGGGCAGGGCGCCTGCCCGACTGGGATGTGGGGCGGGAGGCCCTGCTCAGCGTGTTTGCGCCCCAGGATCTGAACGGCCGACGTGTCCTGATCACTGCCGGACCAACACGTGAGCCCATTGATCCGGCACGCTACATCAGCAACCGTTCGAGCGGTAAGATGGGCTATGCCCTGGCCCGCACGGCGCGCCGCCGGGGCGCGGAGGTGACCCTGATCAGCGGGCCGGTCAGCCTGCCCCCACCGCCCGGCGTCAAACTCATCAGGGTGACGACCGCGAAAGAGATGGCGGTCCTGGTCGCTCAGCAGGCGGACCCGGCCGAGGTTATCGTCAAATCGGCGGCGGTGGCTGATTTTCGGCCGGCGGCCTACCAGGAGCAGAAGATCAAAAAGCGCCAGGCCGGGCTCGCGCTCGAACTGGTGAAAAACACCGACATCCTCATGGAATTGGGGCGAAAAAAGCGTCCGGGACAACTGCTGGTCGGGTTCGCCGCGGAAAGTGGCGACCACGAGGCCGAGGGGCGCCGCAAACTGATCGAGAAGAACCTCGATCTCATTGTTGTCAACGATATTCTCGGCAAGCAGACCGGTTTTGACGTGGAAACAAACCAGGTGACCCTGATCGACAAGGCTGGCAGCCTGGTTCTGCCCCTGCTGAGCAAGGAGGATACCGCGGACCGCATCTGGGACAAGGTCGTCGCCCTGCTCGGGGCGGCAACGTGACTCCGGCCGGTTCGAACGGGAAGAGGGGAGTGTGATGGAAATCAGCCGCTCGGAGCAGAAGCGCAGGGTCCAGGAGGTGGGCAAACTGGTTGCTGAACTGGCCAGCCTGCCACTGCAGGTTATCGACCGCGCGCCGTGCAGCGAGTCGATCAGGGCGTTGCTGCAGGAGGCTGGCCCCCTTTCCGGGGGTGCCCGCCAGCGCCACCTCAGATACCTGACCAAACTGCTCAAGACCGAGCCGCTGGACGAGTTGTACGCCTACGTCAGCCAATACAGGGGAAAAGGACTGACCGAGCGGAAACAGTTCCGTGAACTGGAGCAGTACCGCGATGCCCTGATCAACGAGGCCATCGAGGAGCAGCGTCACTGCGCAGCCATGCAACTCGACTGGGAAGAGAGCTGGCAGAGTCGCACCCTCGCGGAACTGGCGGAACGTCTGCCCCAGATCGATGTTCCTGCCCTTACCCGGCTTGCCGCCCTTTTTGCCCGGACACGCAACCCGCGCCACAGCCGCGAAATCTTCCGTTCGCTGCGCGCCTCTCTGGAACAGCACCAGCGTGCCGCCGCAGCGGCACGGTAACACTGCTGCCACGCCACCCGTAAAGGACCTAACGGCACCACCCTGCAGTTACGTCATTCCGCCTTTTTCTTTCTCCGCGCATAGCCTGCCGCTTCCATGCCGGCAACGCACCCCTCGCCCACGGCTTTGGCCATCTGGTAGGGGGGGCCGACGATATCGCCGGCGGCATAGATGCCGGGGATGTTCGTCTCCTGTTTCCTGTTCGTGGCTATGTATTTGAAGGATTCGGTGTCGAGTTGCACACCGATCTGCGTGGCGAGTTCCAGGGCTCCCTTGGAACCCAGTTCGATGAACAGTCCCTCGGTCTCCAGGGTGCGGCCATCGGCCAGCAGCACGGAGGTGACGGCCCGTTCGCCGTTGACCTGCCTGACGGCGCTGGGGATGCATTCGACATTGCTGGTCTTGAGCCGTTCCGCCAACTCCGGGGAGACGTCGGGTTGTTCGCTCACCAGGTAGACCTTCGCGGCATAGTCAAGCATGGTCAGGGCGCCGTCCACGGCTGCACTCCGGTCGCCGGTGATGGTAACCACCGCGTTGCGGAAAAAATTGGCGTCGCAGTCCACGCAGTAGCTGACCCCGCGGCCCAGCAGTTCCTTTTCGCCCGGGACGTTGAGTTTCTTTTTGGCAACACCCATGGAAAAGACGAGGGCCGCGGCAGCGATGCTCCGTCCGCTTTCCAATTCCAGGTGGAAGAGCTCATCGGTCCGGACAATTTTGAGCACGTCCTCGGGGGCGATCTCGGTCCCAAACCCCCGGGCCTGCTCCAGGCCGTCCTGCAGCAACACTGCGCCGGTGGTGACCCCGGGGACAAAGGCGTAATTTTCGATATGCGCACCGAACAGGGCGGAATTTTCGATACGTCCCAGCATGAGGACACTGATTTTTCTTCTGGCGGCGTGAATGGCGGCCTGGATACCTGCCGGGCCGGCGCCGATAATGACCACGTCATAGATCGTTTCTGCCATGTCGGTCTCCTTCGTACTTGTCTGTCAAAAAAACGCAGCCCGCTCACGGGCGACTCGTAGAATAACCAAAATATTTCGATATTTGTACACTATCTCCAGAACGAGGTCGACAGATTTATTTATTTTGAATATAGTTCGCGGCTGTTGTAAAAGGTGCCCCGATGTCTGCGGGGAGGCAATGCGCGATCGCCCGGAGGGCGTCGTTGCCCCGGTGGTCAGCCGCAGGTCAGGCGGCGACCGCGGTGGAGATTGCCGCCGCGGGGAGAGGGGCCTGTTTGCGACCGGGCGACGGCGGCAGAAGACAGGCGGGGTTGTCCGGGACGCCTGGCAGCCGGATATGAATTGAACAGGACGGTAGCTCGTGGAATTGTCAATTTTCGCAATGATGGTCAACGCCGGTCTGGTGGTCAAGCTGGTCATGGTCACCCTGTGCATTTTTTCCCTGGTCTCCTGGACCATCGTGATCATGAAGGAACTCATGTTCCGGAAGGCGCGAAACGCCTCGCTGGACTTTCTCGATGCCTTCTGGGACAGCAAGACCCTGAACGAGGCCTACGAGTCGGCGCGAACGCACGCACTCAGCCCGGAGGCCACTGTGTTCGTGGCCGGCTACAACGAACTGAAAAAAATCAGCGCCGCCCGCAGCAGCGGCAATCCGCCGGCCACCCTGGAAATGCAGCTGGCAACCATGGACAATCTTAAACGGGCCGTGCGCAAGGCGCAGTTCCTCGAATCGGACCGGATGGCGCGGTCGGTCTCCTTCCTTGCCACCACCGGTAGCGCCACCCCGTTCATCGGCCTGTTCGGAACGGTCTGGGGCATTATGACCTCCTTCCAGGATATCGGCCAGCGCGGCTCAGCCTCGCTGGCGGTTGTCGCTCCAGGTATTTCCGAGGCGCTGGTGGCCACGGCCATGGGGCTGGCGGTGGCCATTCCTGCGGTCATTTTCTATAACTACTACTCCAACAAGCTGGCCGATGTCGAATCGAACGTCGAGAGTTTCAGCACCGATTTCATCAACCTGATCGAGCGGGATATCCTCACCAGGACGTGAACCCATGGGGCCGATAGGAAAAAACAAGGGCAAGCGCCAGTTCGTCGCCGAAATCAACGTCACCCCGCTGGTCGACGTCATGCTGGTGCTGCTCATCATTTTCATGGTGACCGCGCCAATGATGACCCAGGGGCTGGAGGTCGATCTGCCCGAGGCGACCACCAAGGCCCTCAAGCAGCAGGAGGAGCCGCTCGTGGTGACCATCCGCAAGGAAGGGGATGTGTTTTTGAAGAAAGAACAACTCTCCTCCGACGCCCTGCTGGGGCAGCTGGCCGCCATGCCGCCTGAGCAGAAGAAGGAGGGTATCTACCTCCGGGCCGACAAGAACGTACCCTACGGTGTGGTGACCACCACCATGGCTGCCATCCACCGGGCGGGATTCGAGAAGATTGGCATGATTACCGTGCCGGCGGAGAAGGACAAGTAGGCCGCCTGGTTGTCAAACCGTGTATCGCACCGAGTCCGATTTTTACCTTCGCCAACGGCAGGAGGACCGACGCTGGGGCATTGCCGCCGCGGTTGCGGTAGCCTTGCATGCAGCCGTTGTGCTGCTGGTTCTGTTTTCTCCGTCTCTGTTTGAAAGCAAGCCCATCGTCGAGGAGGTCGTTTCCGTGAGCCTGGTGTCCATGGGCGACACCGGTGACGGTCCCCCGCCGGCTGCCGCACCTCCACCCGCTGCGCCCCTCAAGCCCGCGGCGGTGAAGAAGGCCGCGCCAGCCCCCCCACCGAAACCGGAACCGGAACCGGAACCGGAACCGCCGCCCGAGCCGGCCGCCCCGCCTGAACCGGCGCCGCCTCCCGAACCGCCTCCGCCGCCGAAGACCCAGGTGCCGGTAGCCCCGGAGACCGCCCCGCCCGAACCAGTGCCGACCAAGGAAGCGATTTCGCTGGCGCCGGAAAAACGGAAGATCAAAGTGGCCAAGGATACCCGCTTGGACGAAGAAAAGGTTCGCGAGCGCGAGGTCCAGGAGAAGAAGAAGAACGAGCAGGATCTGCAGAAGAAGATGCAGGAGCTGCAGCAGATTGCCAACAAAAAGCGGGCGCAGGAAGAACGCGAACTGGCGCGCAAGCTGCAGGAACGCCAGCGCGAGGCCGAACGCAAGGAGACGATCCGCCGCGAGGAGGAACGCAAGCGCGCCGCTGCCCAGGCAAGACTGGAACAGATCCGGGCGGAAGCCGAGGCCCGGGCCGCAGCCGAGGAGGCGCGACAACTCGCTGCCGAGGCGCGGGCGGCACAGGATGCCCTGGCCAGGACTCGGGCCGATGCCGCCGCCAAGGCCGCGGCCATGCAGAGCGCCGCCACCAACACCACTGCCGGCCGCCAGGGGGCCCAGTCCATGGTCGAGCAAACCTACTGGGGCCGGGTGGCGGAACGGGTCAGGAGCAAATGGGCTTTGCCCGAGATGCGCTCCTGGGACGCCACCCTGCTGGCGCAGGTGCTCATTACCATCAACCGCAACGGTGATGTGGTCAACATCGAGTTCGAACGCAGGTCACGCGATCCGCTGTTTGACCAGCTGGTCGAAAAAACGATCCGCAGCGCCGCGCCCATGCCGTCTTTCCCGGCACTGATGCAGCAGGACTCCACGGAGGTGGGCTTCAAATTCAAGCCGGGTGAACTTGGCAATATGTAAGAGATCGTGTATATAAGTTGGGCCGCTCCGGCTCATGATAAAATTCAGACAGTGTTCCAACGGATTATGAAGCGACAATACACATTCGCAGCGATGCTGGTCCTGGTGGTGAGCGTTCTTTTCGTAACCCTGGCGCGGGAGAGTGTCGCCGAACGGGCCTACTTTGATATTACCGGCGCCGACGTGCGCAAAATCATGGTGGCCGTGCCGAACTTCACCGGTGCTGCCGCCGGCCAGCAGGGTCAGGCCGTTGCCCAACTGCTCACCAAGGGCTTTGAGTTGCACGGCTTCATCGCCGTCATCGACGCATCGCGCTTCGGCGGGTCCCGAGAGGCCGATTGGAAGTCCCTGGGTGCCGATTATGTGGTCATGGGCCAGATTGTCGGCGATCCGGCCGGCATGGCCATCGAAGGCCAGATTCTCGATGTGGGCAGCAATCAGCTGCTGGCCGGCCGGCGCTTCAAGGGCGCCACTTCCCAATGGGAGGACATGACCCTGCGCCTGTGCGATGGCCTGATCGAGGACTTCACCGGCGAGGCGGGCGTGTCCCGCACGTCCATGGCGCTGGTCTCGGACGGCACCGGTCGCAAAGAGGTGTTTGTCACCGACATCCTCGGCCGGCACCCGCGCCAGATAACCCGTCACAACGCCTTGTGCGTGTCGCCCCGTTTTTCCCCGGACGGCAACTTCCTCGCCTACTCCACCTATCACCGCGGCAACCAGGATCTCTACATCACCGACCTGCGGCAGAACAAGACGACCAGCGCTCTGTCCCGCCGCAAGGGGTTGAACCTGGCACCCGCCTTCTCGCCGGACGGCCGTACCATGGTGGTGACCCTGAGCAAAGGCGGTACCCCAGACCTGTACCTCATCGACCGCAAGGGCAATATTATCGAACAACTGACCTCGCATGCGGGCATCAACGTTTCCCCGTCCTTTTCTCCGGACGGGCAGTCCATGGCCTTTGTCTCCGATCGGAGCGGCAAGCCCAATGTCTATGTGATGAACTTGGCCAGTCGGCAGGCGCAGCGGCTGACGTTCAAGAATTCTGAAAACAGCGAGCCGGCCTGGTCGCCGAAGGGCGACGAGATCGCCTTCACCGGCCTGACAGGGGGGACCTACCAGTTGTTCATCATGGATCGCAACGGCGGCAACGTGCGCCAGTTGACCACCGGAGGCAATTACGAGTCGCCCACCTGGGCGCCTGACGGCAGGCTGATCGCGGTGACCCAAAAAGGTGGTGGCAGTTCCAAGGTTTGCGTGGTCAGCAAGAACGGTAAGGACGTGCGCACCTTGTTCAATTTCAAGGGCAACCAGTCCTACCCGCAGTGGTCCAAGCGGCTACCCTGATCAGGACCGGCCACTGACGGCCAATGTGCTCCGGAACAGTTTCCTGTCCCGGAACCAATGCGCGGAATACTACTTAACCCATGGCAGGGTCTACGAGAAGACGGGGGTCTGATATGAAAACCATGAGAACTATCGCAGTTGCCGGCTGCTCAATGCTCCTGCTGACGCAGTGCGCCTCGCAGGACGATGTGCGCGACCTGCAGTACCAACTGCGCGCGGTCAATCAAAAGGTCGAGGATGTCCGGAACAATGCGGTCGACCAGATGCAGAAGCGGCAGGCGAGTTCGGTCAGCAAAATTGACCAGGTCGAGGGTGAGACCCAGCGCATCCGTTCGACCATCGAGGAAACTTCCGCCCAGACCAACCAGTTTCGCGATGAAACCAGGGAAAACATCGCCGGTCTGCAGACCTCGGTTGCCGCCCTGCGCACCGAGCAGGACAGCAAGATCGCGGAAATGAACCAGAAGATCACCATCCTCGAGGAAAAGATCACCCAGGTGACGGAGAACTTCAGCAAGGCCCAGCAGGCGAGAATCAACGAAGCGGAGAAGCGTGCCCAGGATGCGGCCCGCCGCGCCGAGGCGGCCCGACAGAAGGCCGCTTCAGCCACGGCCGCCACCAGTGCCACGGCGACCAAGCCGGTCAGAGTCAGCCCCAGTACCACGAAGACCAGGGTGGCCACCGCTGCCCCGACGCCTTCCGTTGACAGAAAGGTGAGCGTGTCGACCGCCGCCGCCACGCCTGCCGCCAAGGCGCCCGCGGCCACTTCTGCCGCCGCTCCGGCTCCACCGGCGCCGACGAAACCCGCACCCGAGAAAACAGCGAGCAGCGATCTCGCCTCTTCTGATCCTTTCAGCCAGGCGATGAACCAGTACAAGGGGAAGAACTACAAGGAGGCTTACAAGGGGTTCGAGCAGTCCCTGACCGCCAGCCCCAGCGGGTCGCAGGCGGCCAAGTCCCTGTTTTACATGGGTGAGAGTCTCTACAATCAGGGCGAGTACGATCTGGCCATCCTGGATTACCAGAAGGTGATCTCCAATCACAATTCCGATGCGCTGGCCGCCAACGCCCTGCTCAAACAGGGGATGTCCTTCGAGAAACTGACTGACCACGAGACCGCCAAGATCATCTACAAAAAACTGATCAGCGACCACGGCAGCAGCCCCGAGGCGGCCCAGGCCAAAGAGCGACTGGGCAAACTGTAACGGGTTCCTTGGGCGGGCCGGGAAAAAAGAGACTGGACAGTCTGCTCGTCGAACGCTGCTTGGCGGAAACCCTCGACCAGGCGGTCCGGCTGATCGGCGCCGGCAGGGTAGTTGTTGACGGGCGGCCCTGCGACAAGGCCGGTGCCCTGGTAGCGGTCGGCTCTGGGATTTCGGTCAGGCCGGGACGGCGTTATGTGAGTCGTGGCGGCGAAAAACTCGAGGCCGGTCTGCTGGCCCTGCAGGTGGACCCGGACGGCTGTGTCTGTGCCGATATTGGTTGTTCCACCGGCGGTTTCACCGACTGCCTGCTTCAGCACGGGGCGACGCGGGTTTACAGCGTCGACGTGGGCTACGGCCTGCTCGACTGGAAACTCCGGCAGGACCCGCGGGTTGTGGTGCTTGAACGAACCAACGCGCGCCACCTGAGTGTGGCGCACATCCCCGAACCGATTGACTTGGCCGTTATCGACGCCTCTTTCATCTCGCTCGCCCTGCTGTTCCCACCGTTGCTCCCCCTGTTCCGCTCCGCTGTTCGCATCCTGGCCCTGGTCAAACCGCAGTTCCAGTTGCCGCGAGAGAAAATCGGTCGCGGCGGGATTGTCAGCGACGCGGCTTTGCACGACGAGGCCTTGGCCCTGGTGCGGGGGTTCGGGGACGCGCACGACCTTGCCTGTGCGGGTGTGACGGCCTCGCCCGTTCGCGGCGCCAAGGGCAACCAGGAATTTCTCATGCTGCTCACCGGTCCCTCCCCGGTGAAGCAGCAATGATTGGTAAACGAAACCACAAGGAGAGCCTGACCATGAAAAAAATGCTCCACTTTCTCGCGCTCGGCATCCTCGCGCCGGTCTGCGCCGTCGGCGTCGCCTGCGCCGCCGAATATTTGAGCGTGGCCAAAGACGGTGTCAACCTCCGTTCCGGCCCCAATACCACGAGCGAAGTCCTCTATCAGCTGCCGGCCGGCTATCCGCTGGAGGTGCTGGGTAAAGAGGGGCAGTGGTACAAGGTCAGCGATTATGAGGGCGACAAGGGCTACATCCAGGCCTCGGTGGTCAACAAGACGCCCCATGTCATCGTCAAGGCCAAGGAAGGCAACGTCCGCAGTGGCCCTTCCACCAAGGATACGGTGGTGGGCAAGAGCGTCCGGGACGTAATTTTCGTCAAGGTTGAGCAGAAAGGCGATTGGGTGAAGGTCTCCCATCCGGACCTCACCGGGTGGGTGCACAAGGATCTGGTCTGGCCGTAAACCGTTCGTCGTGCCGTCGTTTGAGCGTCGCCACTCCTGACGCAAAATTCACCGGCAGCCGCACCTCTGCCCCGGCCTTGTTCCGGAACAGCAGGTAGCGCTGCCGGAGGCCGAACAGGAACAGGTCACGGGTGATGGCCACGTCCTGTTGACAATAGGCGGTCAGCTTGGCCATTTCGCCCTGCCGGAACCAGCGCAGCGCGAGCAGGCCGTCACCTGTTTTCTGCACCCGCAGGGTCTGCTCCGCCAGCCGGTCCAGGCTCAGCCGATAGCCCAGCCGGTCGTTGATCGCCTCGAGGATGTCGAACGAGGGGAGGTCGCCGAGGTTCCGGCCGGTATACCGGGACAGCACGCGGTTGTCGAACCGCTTGTTGTTGAAGCCGATCACCAGATCCAGGTCGAACAGCCGCTCGATCATCTGATGGATGTCCTCCTCGGTGTAGGCGGTGAATCGCTCTCCATCGCTCTCATAGAGCACCGCCACGCTCACCCGCATCAACTCCGCCCGATGCCAGCCGCCCACTTCCTGGGCGGACCGCTGCGTCTCCACATCGAATACCCCGTACCGTGCCGGCAGACCGTCTGCACCTGTGGGGGACCGTTCCTGCGCCGTCGATGCGGAGGACAGAGCGGTGGTCGCTCGTAAAACCGCAGCCTTCTTCTCCACCCGCGGCCGTACCGCCGCCCGCCCGCCGGCCGCCAACTGGTCAAGGACGAACAGGCAGGCCTGTTTGTCAATGGGCCGATTGCCGGAGCCGCACCTGGGCGAGTGCACACAGGAGGGACAGCCCAACTCGCACCCACAGGCGGCCACGGCCTGCCGGGTCTGATCGAGCAGGGCGCCGATGCGGGCGAAGGCGCGGGCGCTGAGGCCCATGCCGCCGGCGTAACCGTCGTAGACAAATACCGCTGCACCGCCCGCCTGGTCGTGCCAGGGGTTGGAAATACCGCCAAGATCGCCACGGTCGCAGAGCACCAAAAGCGGCATGAGGCCGATCAGGGCATGCTCCATGGCGTGGATGCCGCCCATGAAGTGGAGCCGGGCCGCTTCGGCCTGTTCGCGAACGCGGTTCGGCACCTCCACCCAGAACCCCTCGGTCTCGAACACCTGGGGCGGCAGGTCAAGGGGAACCCGGGCGAGCACGCGCAGGCTGCCGCTCGCCACCCGCTGGTAGCCGGTGATGCGCTCCGTGACCCGCAGGGTACCGAACCGCACCCGGGTCGAGCCATAGTCGACGTGGGCTTTTTCCCGCAGAATTTCCGTTGTTTTCTCGCTCAGCGGGCGGGTGAAGTAGGGCGGCTGCACCGGGCGGACGAGGATTTCCCGGGCCTCGAGATCCAGGCTGTCCACATGGAAGGTCCGCGCCATGTGCAGATAGATGGCGCCCGGGTGGCAGTCGCGCAGCACCCGGCCACCGTCCATGGTGCCGAGCAGGACCCGTTTCGGCAGTTCGCGGATGGCAAAGGAAGGCCCGCCGCCGCGCAGATTGACGTGCCGCTGCGGCAGAAGCTGCGGCGGAAACCAGGTGGTGCCGTCGGCCGACTGCAGCAGGTGCAGTTCGGCGGTCAGGTGGCGCAGGGTCGCCTCCGCCTCGGGGAATTGCAGCAGCGGCTCGCCTGCGGTCAGCGGCAGTTCCGCTGCGGCGCAGACCAGCTGGGCACCGGCGATGTACGGGTTGTCCGGGTTCATGGTCACCGGTTCCACCGGTCGGTTGAAGAAGTCCTCCGGGTTACGCATGAAGTGCTGGTCCAGGGCGTCCTCGTGGCCGATGAGCACCACCAGCGATTCCCGCTGCTGTCGACCAACACGGCCGGCCCGCTGCCAGGTGGCCATCATCGAGCCCGGGTAGCCGACGAGCAGACAGAGGTCCAGGTGGCCGATGTCAATGCCCAGTTCCAGGGCCGAGGTGGAGATAACGCCCAGCAGGCTGCCCTCGGCCAGGCGCGCCTCGATCTGCCGCCGCTCCTCGGGCAGGAAACCGGAACGGTACGAGGCGACCAGATGCTGCCGCTCCTTGAGCCGCTGCCCGGTCCAGATGGTAATCAACTCGGTCATCTTGCGCGACTGGCAGTAGACGATGGTCCGCAGACCGCGGCTGACCGCCGCTTCGAGCATCAGGGCGGCGGTGGTGGCGGCCGAGTCGAGCGGGTTGAGGAGCAGCACGTGGCGCGCCGCCCGCCCGGCCCCGGAACGGGTGATCTCGCTGGTGGGCGCGTCGATGAGCAGGCGGGCGTGTTCGCCCGGATTGCCGATGGTGGCCGAGGCGAGGACAAAGGTCGGATCGGCGCCGTAGAGGGCGCAGATGCGCTTGAGCCGCCGCAGCACCCAGGCCACGTGGCTGCCAAACACGCCGCGGTAGGTGTGCACCTCGTCGACGACCACATGGCGCAGGCCCGCGAAAAAATGACCCCATTTGGCGTGGTAGGGGAGCAGGCCGAGGTGGAGCATATCCGGGTTGGTAATGAGCACCGGCGGCGGCAGCTCGCGGATCTTCCTGCGCCGGTAGTCGGTGGTGTCGCCGTCGTAGATGGCCGCCGGCAAAGGATGACGCCGCGCCCTCTCCGGCAGCAGGCGCCACAGCTGCTCCATGGCCTTCAGCTGGTCCTGGGCGAGCGCCTTGAGCGGGAACAGGCACAGGGCGCGGCTGTCCGGGTCGCACAGGTAGGTCTGCAGGATCGGCAGGGTGTAGATGAAGCTCTTGCCCGAGGCCGTGGGCGTGGCCACCACCGTGTTTCGCCCGGCGAGGATCGCCTCGATGGCCGCACGCTGGTGACTGTGCAGGTGCCTGATGCCCAGGTTCTCGAGCAGCTGCTGCAGTTCCGGGGCGAGCAGGTCGACTGCTGCCGGCTCCGGGGCCGCGGCCGGGAGCACCCGGTGGGCGACCACCTGCGGTCCGAACCGGGTCGATCCCTTGAGTGCGGCAACGTATTCCGCCACCGAACCCCGGGCGTCGGCAGTGTGGTCAGGGCTGTGCATTAGCGTTTGTCATTTCAGCAAAAAAAAATTATCATCGCCGCCACCGGCCAGCCCGGAAACCTTGCAGCGCGGCGGTTTCGGCCGCCGGGCGAAAGGCTCGCCGACAAGGGCGGGGCAGCGGGCGGATCAATCTTGCGCAGGAGGAGGCAGCAATGACAATCATAGCGATCCTGGGACCGGAACACTCCCAGTCCTGGCAGGCTGCCAAGCAGTTCGACCCGGGCGCGGAAATCCACGCCTACGCGCACATCCGCGACCTGCTCGACGCCTTTGACGCCCACCGGGCCGACTACGCCATCCTGCCGGTCTATAATACCCGCGAGGGAGAAAAGAAACAGTCCTTCCGCCTGTTCGACCAGATCCGAACCGGCTTCTGGATCGACAACATCCTCCTCCAGGGCAACCTCTCCCTCGGGGTTTTCGACGAGGGCACCACCATCGGTGACCTGCAGCTGCTCATCGGTCAGCGCGAGGTGTTCAT
>Ga0265295_1007252_pt1 | contig 12891 bp, 16 predicted proteins | sample Munlansysbiofilm_FD_192503 | JGI IMG/M metagenome (GOLD analysis project Ga0265295, IMG submission 192503) | Leachate microbial communities from a municipal landfill in Southern Ontario, Canada - Methane capture system biofilm | ecosystem: Engineered > Solid waste > Landfill > Unclassified ... | reverse complement strand
TAAAATATGGGATGAAAGTAAACTACCTTGTTCTAATAACGCTTTTTTAACATACGATATACCAAGCAGATATGCAACTTTATGTAGAACAAGTGCATATAGAATGTATATTATGTATCCAGATGTTTCACTAGATGTGATAGCAGAAGCTATACTAGAAGGGTTTGAGCTTGGTAATAAAGCTATGAGTGAAGTAATTACAGTAGAAATGTTAAAGGAGGTTTATTTATGACGATAACACCTATTTTTACGCATAAGGCTACTAAATATAATCCAGCTTTGCATTCTAGTTTAATAGAAGGAACGTTTGTAGAAGAAAAGCTCGATGGGCAAGCTATACAGTCTACATTTAACAAAGACGATATTAGATTATATGCAAATGCTAAAGCAAAAGTTTCTGGTAAATTTACAGAATATACTGAAAAATGTCCACATATCGTAGAAGAACTTCAGCAACTTGAATATGACAATATACATCTGCAGGGCGAAGTATATTCAAAACATTTACCAACAAGTGATGCTAATTGCAGGTATACGGTAGGTGTACTGAAAGATTTTAATTCATATGAAAGACAATTAGCTGAAGGTGAAGTTTACTATACGATATATGACATACCAAGTGCTAAATATAGTACATACGAAGAAAGGTATGCGATTCTTCAAGATATTTTTGAAGGGCACTCGTTCGAGTATGTATCAGTTATACCTATTCTTGGAATAAACGAAAACGGTAGTTGGGTAGAAACCTTCAATGAGCTTGAAAAACAAGGGAAAGAAGGCGTTGTTTTATACGCACCGAGTGCATTATATAAATATTCCAAAGGAAAATCTAATGGTAGAAACAATTCCATTTGGAAAATAAAAACAATGGATGAAAAAGAAGTATGTATCATTGACAAAATAGAAGGCACCGGCAAATTTAAAAATACCTGCGGAGCGTTAATAGCAATAGATGGTGATGGTAAACAATTTAAGATAGGATCACTAGCTGTTACTGACGAAGAGCGTGATTATATCTGGAACGAGGTTGAGTGCCCGTGTATCTGTGAAATAAGGTATATGCAAGAGACATTGGACGACTATAGGCACGCTGTATTGACAAGATTGCGCCTTGACAAAGACGTGGATAGTTGGAATAAAGAGGATTAAATGTTAGACACATTAACAATAACAGGTGCATTTATTCAGATATCTATACTGCTATATATTATGCTATGTTGTCTTACAGCAATTAAGCAGCCATTTATAGTAGGTACTCCGCAAGCACATGATGAAAGCATAAGAGCAAGTGGATTTCTATCAAACATGTTGATATGCTTTGGAATATTGTATTTCTACCTAATGAATTCTATAGTATCAGATTATCCAACTTTAGCAAACTATCTACTACTAGGTATAATAATTCATCATGGGACTAGAGCCTTGTACAGTTTACGGTCATATGAAAATGATATGTACACCCCATCTATGTTTGCAGTAGTAATTAATATGGTACTATACATATCAAGTATGTTTTTAGTATCAGCGGTATTGTTATGAGTAAATTAAAATTATATTATAAAGCATTCAAGATATATATTGTGGCTAATTATTTAGCAATCAGATATAAACAAGATACAGACAATATATACAAAGCATACATGAATTTATATTGCGATTTCAAATCAGTTGAATCTTTATTAAAATATTGCAAAATGCGTAATATAGATTTTGATACTGGTTTTAACAGCTTAATAAAAGCTAAGAGTATAATAGAAAAGGTTATTATGAAAAAAGGTGATTCAGATAAAACAGATTCCTCCGACATTGATGATAAAAAATTGTAACTTATGGAATACTTGGGCACTAGCATGTTATGCTGTAGATAAATATGGTGTGTTAGTTCCATCTGGTCCAAACTATACGAGTAATCCTGATTATATTCCTACCAATATTAAAGAAGTCACGATGACAATTGAGCATGGACCAGCTAGTATTAATCAGATGCTAAATAAACAACTTCCTCCATTGTATCCGCAGAAACAAGGTGTTGATAGTTATATTAATCAGATGACTGCAGGTACTGATGAGTTTGAACATGGTAGGACTTTTCACTATACTTATGGTCTGAGACTAAGAGAAATGCCATGTGGTTGTGAATATATAGATCAGTTAGATTTTATTGCAGAACACCTTGATGCTTTTAACAAACGTTTACAGGCAATAACGTGGATACCAAATGTAGATCTAGAATCAACAATTGTGGATGAGATGGTTAAAAGTGTTCCTTGTCTACAGAGGATCAGAATAGAAAACTATTACGATAAATACTATGTTTTATTCGTTGACTGGCGGTCACGTGATCTTTATAAAGCACATCCATATAATTTAGTAGGACTTATAAATGCTATTGATAAATTGATTCAAGAAAAGAGAGCTGAACAAGGAAAATCTAAATTAGAACTATTTAAAATAGTAGAATTTATAGATTCATTACATGTATATGCACCTGAATTGGACATGCTTAATAAAGTTCCAGTAGATGCTAAAACAATTATGAACTGTTTGTATATATAAAATTATATCAATGTAAATATATTTATAACAAAACACATTAAGAAAGTTTTAAATATAATAACATCCTGTATTATGAAAATTATAGTATAAGTTGGTGTGTAATAGTGCATATTAGGGGAATTGACGTAGATAAAGTGATATCTGAACTGACAGGACAGGGTGCATTTAATATAGAAACTACACAGGGCACTCGTGGTCTACATATAGATTTTGATACAGTAGCTACTGAAGTGAAACAATATATGTTTATAAAATTTGATGAGTAATGTATTAATTGTACATGATTATTATGAAATATGTTATAAAACTTACTGATGGATCTACTATAATTGGAGATGAAGTTGTAGGTCACGATGTTATTTTAAGTGTAATAAAAATTCATAAACCTAAATGGTATGAGTTTTGGAAAAAACGCACAACTAACGATATGTATATGATTAAATATTCTGATCTTGCTTATGTACATATGATTGACTTGACAGATCAGGAATTACTAGAACAATTAGAAAATGTTAAAGTTGTAGTCGAAGATACTGAAACTGATAACGTTGATGTAGATGAAGTTGAAATAGATGATGGTGACGTAGATCCAGAAGAGTCACCGAATGATGTGTATAATTTTCCAACCCCAATAAGTGGAGTAATGTACGGATAAAGTGATTATTATGAAAACGTGTAAGATATTTTTGGTACTATTTGTATTGATTGCTACTGTAGGAATTGCTAGTGCAGCTACAGGTGATACACCTGTTACTACTAAATTAACTGTTAATGGTAATGATATACATATAATTAAATTTTATGACTCAGAATGTGATACTTTTAATTATGTTATATTTAACGATAATTCTATGAGTATATCTACAGTTCACATGGATGATTTAGAAATCGATGATGAACGTAAAGAGATACTTAAGTCGAAATATAATATGTATAATTATAATATTATGTTTGAAACATAAGGTATAGTTATGACTGTTAGAATAGGTTTAGTAGCAGGTCCATCATCGGGAAAGTCAACTACGGCTGCAGATGTTTTTGTACATTGTAAAAGAGCTGGTATTACAGTTGAACTTGTGTCAGAAGTAGCCAGAGAAGAAATAAATAAAGGATGGAAGATTAGAAGCATAGCTGAACAGTTTTTAATTAATCAGAAGCAGCGTGAGAAAGAGGATATAATACCAACTGAGATCAGCGTGATGATAACAGATTCCCCGGCATTTCTAACTTACTACTACGCATTGTGGAACGCCGAGTGCCCCTCCGATGAAAATATGATAATGACCTGGCTGTATTCAGATTTCCTTAAAGACCTGCGTAGATACGATAAAATATACTATCTTAATAGAGTTAAACCATATGTAAAAGATGGTACAAGAGTCCAAACTGAAGAAGAATCTGATCAGATTGGAATTCATTTAAAAGCACTATTGGAAATGCATCATGTAGATTTTGAAGAAATTGATGGCGATGAATTAGCAGTTGAAAAGATAATGGAGTATATTAATTATTATAGTTTATCAAGTGTTAAAAAAACATATGTAACTACGATAGATGCTACAATAGATGTGTCTAAATCGCTAAATTATTATGCGTCTGATAAAACTACTAGTGATACACTATGTTCGAAAATGTAGTATTAACAGATGTAATAACGTGGTTTATAATACCAAACATCGTAGCTCAATTTTTCGTAACGTTTAATAAAGCATATTATGCGAATATTATATATGTGCCTGGATATTTATTTATGTTGTATCATAATTGGGAAATAAATGACCCAAGTCAAATATTTTATTTTGCATTTTTTGAAGTAAGTTCAATAATTGGTGTTATTTATTATAATATTTGTGTTAAAAAGAGGATTAATTATGAAAATTGACGATATTACTACTAGTAATCCAGTAGGTTATTTTGTAAATAACAGTGGATTCGATGATCAGTTATTTAAGAAAAACGATAACGATGCAGGACAAGATCTCTGCGTCGATCTATTATCACCTTTTACTATTTATAGTAAAGATCAAGAATTAATTATAGAAAACGATCATACTTATGAAGGTGAAGACCTTGAAGTTGTATTACCAGCTAGATCTAGAGGTGTGTTTAATACACGAGTTAAAGTACAACTACCAGAAGGACACGTAGGTTTAGTCTGGGATCGTAGTGGATTAGCTGCTAAAAATGGCATTACAATACTAGCTGGCTGCGTAGATGAAGGTTACAGAGGATATGTGAAGATTGTAATTCTTAATACTTCCGATATTGACTTTGTAGTTAAAGATGGTATGCGAATGGCGCAACTATTGTGTATTCCATGTAATATGCATAGATTCGTTGAAGTAGATTCATTAGATGAAACCGCAAGAGGCACTCGTGCGTTTGGTAGCAGTGGTGTTTAAGAATGTCAACTATAGAAATTCTTACTAATATTTTAAATACATATCCAGGTTTACCTGATTTTGTGTTTGTAGCTGTTGATAGTAAATATATCTGTATGAGCAATTCTTATGAATGTAGATTTGATGATGGTATAGTGGTTTCTCTAGATATTAAAGGAGATGTGACTGATGGAGCTTATCTTAAAGATTTGGCTCATAGAATATATCAGCTATATTTACGAGAATCTAAAGAATACGGAATGGCGACTAAATAGATGGTTATTATGAGGCACGACTAATGGCTACTACTGTATATGTAGCAAGAGATGGAACCGGTGACTTTAATTGTGATGGAGCATCCGATGAAGTTCAAATAAACCAAGCTATAGATTATGTAGTAAATAACTCAGGGAGTGGATATACAACAGTTTATTTAAAAGCAGGTACTTATGTTATAAGTAATCCGATTAGAATACGATCCAATGTAACTCTATGTGGAGCTGGTAAGTCAGTAGTTACAATTAAACTTGCGAATAATATAACTACTAACTCAAGTTCAGATTATTATGTACCAAGTGGTTGGGAAAATTCGTATGGTCCAATGGTTCCGTTTATATGGACGTATGGAAGTTATGCATATATTTCTAATGGAAAAGTGACAAGTAGTAATAAATCTGTACATGATGTATCATTCTACGGATTTACTCTGGATGGTAATTACAGTAACAACTCTAGAATATCAACGGGGCGTGGATACCATAATGGTATAGGTTTACAGTATAGTACAAATATAACAATACACGACTGTCATTTCACTAACAGTGCTGGTGATGGGGCAAGAATATACGGGTCAAGCTCAACCAAGACTTCAAATATTTATTTCTACAATAACACAGCCACAAATCTAGGGCACGAGTGCCTTTATGTATTATTTGGAACTAATGTTTATGCATATAATAATAATCTAGAAGCACGTATCAACTCTAGCATAAGATTCAACGATGTTACAAATGGGCATATTTATAATAATCTTTTACATGCAAGTTTAACATATACAAGCAATCCGGTAATTCAGTTACAGAGACAATATTGGTCTACAATGACTGTAGAGGTGTATAATAACAAGATCTATGAGTCATTTGGTGCTGGTATGTGGATTACCTGGGGACGATCACCTGTAGCTGTAGCAGATAACGGTGCTAGTACTAATATTAGAATACATAACAATATGTTCTATAATAACGGCACAAATCATTCAATTCCATATACTGCAGCTATTATTACAGACGGTATGCATAATGTTTATGTAGAAAATAATACGTTTGTAGGTAATCGTGGTGGTGGTGTAGTCATAATGGGTATGAATACCACTGCTACATGTCCATTCTCTGGTATTAGGGTTACTGTTAAAAATAATATATTTTTATATAATCAGTTAAGAAAGTTAAATGCATCTGGAACAACTACACAGTCAGATACAGGGTGGGGTGTACAAAATAGATTATCTTCAACACACACATTAGTATGTAGCTATAATTGTTTCTATGGCAATGTAAGTGGTACATATACAGGAGCATCCATAGCTGAAGGTAATATTACAGCAGATCCATTGTTAGCTAATGTTAGTCTTACTTCTGGTGTTAGTAATCAGGACTATCATCTTAAATCGAAATCAGGTAGATGGTATAATGGTGGTTGGGTAAAAGATACTGTAAATTCACCATGTATTGATAAAGGAGATCCAACTTACACATATGATCTGGAACCTGAAGACAACGGTGGTAGAGTAAATATTGGGATGTATGCAAATACTAATGAAGCATCACTATCAGGCGAAATACTTGGAGACAGTGCAACCCTAAAGGATACTCGTATAAATTCAGGTGCTAAAGATGCAGTATTCAGTACATCTACAATGCTTGACATGGGTGTAGATGAAAATCTAGTTACATATAGAAGCTTGATATGGTTCGACCTAAGTCAATATGCAGGAATAGAGATAGAAAAAGCTACACTTTCATTATGCTGGTATTATCCTACTACAACAAGAGCAAATTCTACTGTAGTTGAACTATTAAGACCAGCCAGTTGGGTAAACGATCAGGTTACATGGCACAATCGAGAGACAGGCACTGCGTGGGAGTACCAGGGTGGAGAATGGTGGGATAAAGACAATGTTAAATATGGTACAAATTCATATGCAACAATGACATTGCGTGGAGACACTCCTGCTAATGGTACGTATCAATCAATGGATGTTACAGATTTAGTACAAAAATATTGTTACGGTATATATGAGAATACAGGTTTTTTCCTGCGTGCTAATTTAGAAGTAGATAATGTATTTAATAGAGTAATTTTCTATAGCTCAAATAGTGGTACAAATACAGTTATACCAAAGTTGACTATAAAACCAGCAGGTGCGGTGGTTCCTACGAGTGAAACTATTTACATATCAAGTGTAGCTGATGGAACTGGATCGTTTAAATGTGATGGTGTAGATGACCAGATCCAGATCAATCAGGCTATTAAATTAATGAAAGAGAATCCTAATACGTATAGTAGGGTATATCTTAAAGGTCCGTTTACTTATAGAATAAGCAGTCCAATATTAGTGGCAGGAACACTTGAAGGCGATTCGGATGCTGTAATTAAATTGGTTAATAACGCTAATTGGCAACCAGATGTGCCTATGGTTAAAGAATATGCTACCGGATTAAGTGGTATCGTTATCAGAGGATTTAGTATAAACGGTAATAGAGAAGGTAACACTAATGTTATAAGCGGTAAAAATTATTATAATCTTATACACTTAACTAGTTGTTCAAATATTAATATTTATGACATGTATTTAACTAATAATCATAATGATGGTTTAAAGTTAAGCAATTGTTCTAATGTAAATTATTACAGTAACCTTCTCTATCTATTGGGACATGATGGACTTTACGCTATTAATAGTAGTTATATAAATGCACATGATAATACTATAGTATGTAGAACTAATAGTGGACTTAGATTATATAATTCAAATTATGTTAAATTATATCGTAATATTATATCATCACAGGGTTCTGGTGGAGCTGGCATTGAAATTCAGAAATACGGCACACCCAATATGAATGATATTGAGATATATGATAATAGAATATATGGAACTGTGTTGGCTGGAATATGGGCATTTGCATCTTCATCATACAATGCAAACACTACCGGACTTAATATTCATAACAATATTATATACGGAACTGGAATAAAAAGCTCTGATCCAATTGCTGGTGGTATTGTATTAAACGGATTTAATGCTAATATTGATAATAATACAATAGATGGTTGTTATAATTCTGCGATAGGTATTAGAGAAACATATGATTCTGCAGCTAGTATAACAGGTACAGTTACAATAAATATACGTAGTAATCATCTCACAAATACAAGTGGATATGGTATAAAATATACAACGTTACCTAATCACACAATTGTGCAAATTAATAATTGCGTATATGGTAATAGTAGTGGAGCTTACTTTAATTTAACTGCACCCACTGGTGATTATGCAAACATAACATCAGATCCGTTGTACGCTGATAGAGATAATAAAGACTTCCACTTACAATCTAAAGCAGGCAGATGGGATACAGCCCTTAATAAATGGGTTATAGATGCAGTTAATTCTCCATGTATAGACGCTGGTTATTCAGAAGCACCATACAGTAATGAACCCGAACCTAATGGCGATCGTATAAATATAGGATGCTATGGGAATACCAGCCATGCATCATGTTCTGGTACTGATCCTGTGATGACTAATCATCCACCAGTATTAGGTGCGATAACTAATAAAACTGTAGAAATTGGTGACACACTAACATTTACAGTATCGGGAACCGATGCTGATGATGATGTGTTGACGTACACTATGTCAACATTACCAGTAGCTACAGGCGCTACTTTGAATTCGTCAACAGGTGTATTTTCATGGACACCAGCATTGGGACAAGAGGGAACGTATAATGTAACGTTTGTTGTTTCAGATGGAATTGAAACAGACTCACAATCTATTACGATAGGTGTTATTAAACAGGAAATGTACACTATATCAAGTGGTGAAATATACACAAATAGACTGAAACAGAGTACACCTACAACAGTTTATAATAAGTTACCATATATTGATGTTGGCGGACGTATAATCTCTGGTGCTAATAAGAAATATAGAGATTTAGTTATGGTTGACTTATCTGAATATACAGGTAAGACAATTATTAAGGCAACTCTGTATATCTATTGGTTCTTCCCTGATGGTAGAGAACGTGTAAATAATACTACTGTGGAAGTTTATAGACCTCTTCCTTGGGATACAAATTTTGCCACCTGGAATGCTCGTAATGAAACTACAAATTGGGTTGTAGCTGGCGGAGATTGGTACGATGCTGTAGACACATTAAATGGTAGCGTCCCATTTGCATCAGTAACATTTAGCGGAAATACGGTTCCAGATAACGAGTATCATGAACTTGATGTGACAAATCTTGTTCAGGAATATGTTGGTGGAACTTATACTAATACTGGATTCTTTATTAAAGCTCAGACAGAAGTAGATAACTACATAGCATTCTATAGTCAGAGGTTTGCTATAACTAGTAAGATGTTAAAATTGGTTGTACAGTATACAGATTGATAGAGGTTAATAACCTCTAATATTTATTTATATGAGGTACTTGTTATGTTAGATCCAAATAATCAAGTTATTTATGTATCCGGTGATGGGAGTGGAGATTTTAATGTAATAGAATCTATGAAATATTCCGCACAGACAATAATTAACAAGGCAATTAATTATGTCAAAAATCACCCAACATTTAAAACGGTATATTTAAAAGGACCATTTACATATTGGGTAAGTGGAACTATTAATTGTTGTTCAAATTTAGAATTAACTGGTGATTCAACAGCATGTGTTAAATTAGTTAATACAGCTGGTTGGAAAAAGATGGTTCCATTAATTGGACCATATAATGAAAAATTAACTAATATATCCATCCATGATTTTGAGATAGATGGGAATCATGATGGTAATTTCAAACCTGATGTTGGAAAGGCACAGGTGTTTCCATATGTAAACAAAGGTGCTGGTTATTATAACTTAATGTATTTCACGTATTCGTCCAACATATTTGTTTACAATATGTATCTACACGATGGACACGGTGACGGGTTAAGAGTTGCTAATTGTACTAATGTAAGATTCTATAAAAATACAGTTAATAAATTGGGACACGATGCTGCATTCTTTTTGCGTTCTTATGATTGCCATAGCTATGAGAATATAGTGTCTATTAGAACAAATTCTGGCACTAGAATGAATGATTGTAATAATTCTAGTATTCACGACAATCGTGTGTGGGCATACGCTAATTATTGGGATGCAGGTAATCCAGGGTTTCAGATTGAACGACAGTATAAGAATGAAATAAGCGTTGACATTTATAACAATGAAATACACGATACATATGGTTGCGGTATCTGGGTAGTTTGTAACGAATTAGCTGTAAAGGAATCTGGAAAATCTAAAGTTTATATACATCACAATAAAATCTATGGTTGTGGAATAAATCCAAATATATATTACGTTGGCGGAGTAATCAACTTTGGTATCCACAACGTTATTGTCGAAAATAATGTTATTGATGAATGCTATGGGCATGGTGTAGCCTGTATGGGCATTGTTGATTCTGCAGTGTCTGAAACACCTGTTGCGATGTATGTTAGAAATAACATTATTATGAACACTAAACAGCGTAAATATTCTCCGGTTGGAACTGGACACGGTATTCATAACAGAGTAGCGTCTACACATAAGATGTATGTAAATAATAACTGTGTGTGGAATAATTTTAACGGTAATTATAGTAACGTTACACCTTTTAACGATATAAATGTAGATCCCTTGTGTGTTAATGATGCACAAAGAGATTATCATCTGGAATCAACTGTAGGTAGATGGGATGGACATAAGTGGGTGAAAGATTTAGCACAGTCACCATGTATCGATAAAGGTGATCCAATTTCAATTTACGATGCTGAACCAGATCCAAATGGTGGAAGAATTAATATTGGGTTATATGGTGGGACGCGGTTTGCATCTAAATCTGTTGTAGATATAGCAGTAGAGGAGCCAGATAAAGTTGAAGTAGAAGAGCATGTTGTAGAAGAACCTATAGTGGAAGAACCAGTTGAAACTCCTGTAGGAAAACCGGTTGAAGAAGTGCCTGTAAAAGTGAAACAAATTACATCTATATTATACCCTGTGTTTAATAACAGACTTAAACAGGCTACTCCAGATGTACCATTGAAAACTTACACATATTCTGATGTAGGGGCACTCGGTGGTAATGTATACAGATGTTTAGAATACTTTGATCTGAGTGAATTTGATAATAAAGTGATAGATAAAGCTGAACTTAAACTGTACTGGTATTTCCCTGAGAATAAAACTAGAGCCAATGACACTATAGTTGAAGTATATAGACCTGATACATATACAGCTATCTATGCTACATGGAATAATAAGAACAAAACTCAAAAGTGGGCAGTTCCAGGTGGAGTATGGTACGACTCAAAAGGAACCAAGCAGGGACGAGTGCCCTATGCTGATATAAAGTTTAGTAAAGGTAAAGTACCTACGGACCGTTACTATTCATTTGATGTCACAGAGTTAGTTAAGCAGTATGCAACTGGTGTATATCCGAATACAGGCTTTATGCTTAGAGCTAAAGACGAAAATAATAACTATATAGCATTCTATAGTGGCAATATTCAGATGACTAATAAGAAATTAACTTTAGTTGTTACATATCATGAGTGATACATTCACTCATTTTATTTTAAGAGGTAATTATGACTGAACTTGAAATTACCAGTATTTATGATTATGATAAAATACCGGTTAATAAAGCTATAATAGAAAGATTAGATGTTGCTCGTAAATATTATATTATTGTAGAAGATAAAGATAAAGCTAAAGATGGATGGAGATACTTTACTATCTACAAAAGACCTAATGTAGTGCCTGATGCAGTGCCTAAAGTAGCTAAGAATATTGTATTTCTATGTTATAAAAATATTTATTTTATTACTAGCATTAGAATAAAAGATGATACTATCTGCAGTGATGTTTATACTCCAAATGAAGTTATTATAACTAGAGAACTATTGAAGTACATGTTTAATTCTATAGATGGTTTAAAGATTAAAATTATTAAACAATATTGTGAACTTGAGTTTGAACCTAAAAGTAAAACATTTCAAGATGCATTAGAGTGTGATCTGGAGTATAGATAATGGAACTGGTACAATATAAAGATTGTCCATACTATCCATGTTCATTTGAAGGACAAAGCTGTAAACACTGCTATTGTCCTCTCTATCCTTGTAAGATAATTAAAACAGGTGGTAAGTGGATATACACTAAGACAGGGCATAATTTATGGGATTGTAGCGAATGTAAAGTAATACATCAGCAGAATGTGGTAGAGCTTTTAAATTTAGATATAAACGAAATTGATGAGAAAGAATTAAAGATTGCTTTAAATAAATTAAAGAAATATATTGGATGATTTTATATGCACACTCCATTAGAAAATGAATGGGATAGACGTAGAGCAGAAATGACTATTATACTTGAAGAGTATAAATCGCATAAACAGGTTACTGATACGTATGTACCAAAGTTTAAAACGTTTGATAGATTTTGTTAAAGATAATTTGTATTTGTTTATTATTGTTATTAGTATGTTTATATTGATGTGTTTAGGTTGGTGATTTAAAAATGGAAATAGAAAAATGGCTTAATGGAAATCAGTTGTCGATAGATATCTGGAAAAAGAAGTATCAATTTGAAGGCGAGGATTTTAGTTCGTGGTTAGATAGAGTATCTGGTGGAGATCCTGAT
>Ga0265295_1007251_pt1 | contig 12891 bp, 8 predicted proteins | sample Munlansysbiofilm_FD_192503 | JGI IMG/M metagenome (GOLD analysis project Ga0265295, IMG submission 192503) | Leachate microbial communities from a municipal landfill in Southern Ontario, Canada - Methane capture system biofilm | ecosystem: Engineered > Solid waste > Landfill > Unclassified ... | reverse complement strand
TCGGCTTTGTATTCTTTGGAATACTGTTTTCTGGGCTGTCCTGCTTTTGCTTTTGTTGTCATCTGTCACCTCTGTCAGGGAGTTTACTCGCTTAACAGGGTGTCTGTCGATGGCGGGCAGGATCAATGATGCCCTGGTTGGTGGCGATGGCGCGGATCAGCTCGATGGCGGTGGCGGAACAAACACACTGCGCGGCGGTCTCGGCGACGACATTTATGTCTATGGTGCGGATGGTGGGATTTCCATTGTTGACAACAGCGACGGCGGCACGGACTGGTTGATTTTTACCGATGACATCACCAGCGACCGTCTGGCCTATCTGCGTGACGGCGACGATCTGATCGTCCGGGTGGATGGAGATGAAAACGCCCAGGTGACAATCAGCACTTGGTTTTTGGGTGAGGAATATCAGCTCAGCTACATCCAACCGGCCAATGCAAACGGCATCAGTGCCTGGACGATCAATCGGATGTTTCCACCGGAAAAGCCCGAAGCGGATGGCATCACAACGCCGGATAGCAACTCCTTCGACATGCTGTGGTATGGCACCTCCTCCGCAGAGCAATTGATCGGCACGGACGGGGCCGATCTGATCCGTTCTTATCAGGGTGAAGATAGCCTGTTTGGCCTGGACGGTGATGACTGGTTGCTGGGTGGTTCCGATGCTGACTATCTCGACGGTGGCTCAGGCAACGACCTGCTCTTTGGTGGTGATGGCAACGACCAGCTGGGCGGCGGCAGTGGCGATGACATCCTGATCGGCGGTGCCGGGGATGACATTTACGTCTACGGTGCAGGGAGTGGTGCCGATAGCATCGACAACAGCGGCGGCGGTACCGACTGGCTGATTTTTACCGACGGCATCACCAGCGCTCGCCTGACCTATCTGCAGGATGGTGACGATCTGATCGTCCGGGTGGATAACGATGAAACCACCCAAGTGACGATCCGTAATTGGTTTTTGGACAGTGCTTATACGATCGACTACATTCAGCCGGATGGGGAGTATGGCATTTCGGCGGCGCAGATTGAGACGCTGCTTGCCGCCGGTTCCTCGAATTTTGATACGGTTGTCGACGGAACGGACTCCGCCGAACAATTGGTGGGCACTTCCGGCAGCGATCAACTCAACGCCTATGCCGGGGATGACCAATTATTCGGCTTGTCCGGAGACGATGAACTTAACGGCGGCGACGGGGCGGATTATCTTGATGGCGGTGCCGGAGACGACATTCAGTCAGGCGGAACCGGTGATGATCAGCTCGGCGGCGATGCCGGTAACGATACGTTGATCGGTGGGACCGGCAACGATGTTTATGTCTATACCTCAGGCAGTGGCGCCGACACCATCGATAACAGTGACGGTGGGACCGACTGGCTGATTTTTACCGACATTACCGGTGAGCGCCTGGCTTACCTGCAGGACGGCGATGATTTGATCATACGTGTTGATGAGGATGCCGCCACGCAGGTGACGATCACAAACTGGTTTGCCGGTTTGGACTATCAACTGGCGTACATTCAGCCTTCCGGAGAAAGCGCGATCAGCGCGGCCACGATCACTGCCCTGTTTGACACCGGCGAAGAGGAAGAGGAAGGGGACAGCGAAATTCCGGACGCAAGTGCGTTTGACAACGTCACCACCGGCACGGACAGCGCCGAACAATTGGTTGGGACCAACGGCATGAACCTGTTACAGGGCCTTGCCGGTGACGATCAACTTTTTGGCTTGTCCGGTGATGACTGGCTGGTTGCCGGTGACGGTGCGGACTACCTCGACGGCGGTGCCGGCAACGATGTTCAGCTCGGCGGGGCGGGCTCTGACCAGCTCGGTGGTGATGCCGGGGATGATCTCCTGATCGGTGGCGCTGATGATGATATTTATGTGTACCGCGCGGGCAGTGGTGCCGACACCATTGACAACAGCGGCGGTGGCACCGATTGGCTGATCTTCACCGATGATATTACCGCAAACCGACTCAGCTATCACCGCTCGGGCGATGATCTGCTGGTGAAGATCGATGGCGATGAAACAACCATGGTGACCGTGAAGCATTGGTTTGACGGCGGTGACTATAAACTCTCCTATATTCAACCATCAGGCGGCTACGGCATCTCCGCCACGACCATCGAAAGCCTGTTGTCCACCACGCCGGACAGTGGTTTTGACACGCTGGTCACGGGGACGGATAGTGCCGATACCCTGACCGGCGCTTCCACCGCCGATCAGCTGCGCGGCGATGACGGTGATGACCAGCTCTCCGGGCTGGATGGTGACGATGAACTCAGTGGCGATGACGGCAACGATCTCCTATACGGCGGTGCTGGTAACGATACCTATCTGTTCAATTTAGGGGACGGCAGCGACAGCCTGTATGATGCCTCCGGCACGGATTCCATCCTGTTCGGCGATGAAGTCACGGCAGACGGCTTCGCCCTTTTCATGAATGGCGATACTTTGCGGATTGGTTATGGTACGGATGATGTCATCACCCTTGCTGATTACAGTGACTCCTCAACCGGCAATCGCATCGAAGCCCTGACTCTGGCGGATGGGAGTTATCTCAGCGATAGCGACATCACTCAAATTATTCAGGATATAAGCGCTTATGCCACTGCTGAAGGAATTGCAATGACCTGTCTGGATGATGTACGGCAGAACGATGAATTAATGACAATCATTTCAAGCACTTGGGATGTTTTTGCGTAGATTTATCATGTAGTAAAAATGGGGTTGTCGACTACTCCTCGCCACAATTTTTGATGCAAAAAACCTGAGAACCCCTGTCGCTTGCGTGAAAGAACATTCCAACTTTGCCCCTTTTAAGGCAAAAATAAAGTCATTATAAAAAAGCGGCCGCACCCATCGCCAGCACCCCCAGTAAAAGCCAACACAGGACGGTCCTGACACAGAACGGGGCAGTTGCCTTAAGGCAGCTGCCCCGTTCTGTCACATCAAGGCTTCAACCGGCCAAGCCTCAAGCGCGTTCGGTCACCTCGATCAGATGATAGCCGAACTGGGTCTTGACCGGCCCGAGCACCGCCCCCACCTCACCGCTGAACACGGCTTCGTCGAAGGGCTTGACCATCTGGCCCGGTGAAAAGCGGCCCAGATCGCCCCCCTTGCGGCCCGACGGGCACTTGGAATACTTCTTGGCGCAGGCGGCGAAATCGAGCGCCCCGCTTTCGATCTGACCTTTGAGTTCCAGACACTGTTCCTCTGTTGCCACCAGAATATGGCGGGCACAGGCTGTCGCCATGTTCAACCTCCCGAATGATTGGTCGCGGTCCCGTCAGCAGAGGCCGCGGCCGGATTATTTCTTGCGATCAATATCGCCGACGCACTGTTGTACCAGACGCTGCACCAGGCTGTCGAGGGTGACCATCTGGCCTTCGCTGCCGGACACGCCAAGGAAGGAGGTGCCCTTCTTGCCGATTTCCATCTTCTGCTCATGATAGCCGGTCGTCACCTGCTCGGTGGTCGAGGCGTCAACAATCTTGTAGCGCATGCCGACTATCCAGACCCCGGCACTGTCGCCCAGCTTGGTCGAGGACAGGGCGACATCGCCCACGTAACCGCTGCGGCCGCCAACCAGGGCACCGAAAATATTACCGGCCACATTGCCGTCGATCCCGGACTTGGCATCGGCGACCTTCTCAGCCTTGAGGACATCGAAGGTGACAAACCACTTGGTCGATTTGAACTTACCGCGTTTGAACTTCTGCAGTGCCGTCGGATCGCCCATGTTGACCGCCAGGCTCACCTCGTCCAGCAGCGGCCCCAGATCCGAGCGTTCCAGCACGCCGAAGTTGGCGTTGGACAACTCCAGTTCACCAAAATCGGCGATATTGTTACTGGTCACCTTCTCCCGGAAGGTGGCGTTCATGCTCTTGATCTGGCCCGGCAGCACAATGACGGTCGGTCCCTTGCGGCCACTGTTGCTGTATTGAACCGGCTGATACATGGCCTGATCGGCAATCTGATTGGCATGCTGCGAAGACTGCATGGCCGGCACACAGCCGACCAGCAGCGCCAGCAGGCCCAGCAGCAACATCCCGATTTTCGATGGTTTCATGCGTTCGTTCCTCCTTGATTGGTTGGTGAAAGAATCCTGCGAATGGGTCATCCTGTCAGCTTCTACCCGACTTAAAAATCGCGCACCTGAGCCTGGGCCGCCGGCAGCGCCAACGGTGCCTGAGGCTGTACGGCCTGCAGCCGCTCGCGGGTGGATTCATCCTTGATCAGCGCCTGCAGCCGTTCGGGCGCGGCGGCATAAAGGGCCGCCGGCAACTGCTGATCGAGGGTCTGGTGCACAGCGCTGGCCGGTTCCGGCGAGACAAAGGCCACGGTGACGGTTTCGCCGCGCGCCGCGCGCAGGGAAAACACCGGCTGGCCGAATTTACGGTTGAGGGGTTCGAGCAGCTGGGTCTGGATGGCCTCAACGAAGTTCTGCCGGCTGCCACCGAAATCAATCTCAAACAGCGAGGTGCCCTCGGCGTTGAACTCACGCAGATCCACATTCAGCACCGAACGCAGGCCGATAAATTCGCGCTTGAGCTGGGTAGCGCTGTCGTAATCGGGCAGACCGGTCAGCTGCAGAAAAAACAGCTTGGATGGCTGCATCAGATGATCGGTAAAAAAATCGCGGCTGAATTCCTCGCCGATCATGCGACCGATTTCTTCCAGCGCCTGTTCCTCATCGTTCCAGCTGCGCCCCTTGGGCACCTTGTTGTTGAAATAGATCTCCTCGCCACTTTGCAGGTTGAGGCACTTGACCGACCAGCTGGTGAGCGCGTGTTTGGTCACGGTCAGGCCCGAGGCCGGCAGACGGGCGCTGAGGGCTTTGAAACGGGCCTCGCCCTCAACGGCGAAATCGGCCGACTGCACCCCGCTCTCGCCAGCGGCCCAGACGCGATAACCGAAGGCGCCAAAATGCTCCTTGAGAACATTTTCCGCCACAAAGGAGCGTTCAGCGTTGGCGTCGCCACCACGTTCGGTGTCGCGCACCACCACCTGCACCTCAATGCGCGGATTGCCCTGCTGGCGAATCAGCTCGCGCCGCTCGTGGCGCCCCAGCTCCTCCAGCGCCGCGCGCACATCGGCCAGATAAACCTCGGCCTTGATAAGCAGGTGCATGAAACCATCGTCGCCCACAAAGGGCTCCGATTCCTTGAGAATCTGCTTGATCAGGCCCTGGGATTTGGTCAGCACCCGATCCTGCACCAGGGCGTAATTCTCCACCAGGGTACTGCTGTCAACCAGCACGCCGACAGCCTTTTCAATGGCCTGCCGGCGGGCATCGGCCCGCAGATCATCGATCAGCAGGCCCCGGTCTTTCTGGTAGATGGCCGCCTGGGGATCGGCGAGGCCCTCGGCCGAAACCACCAGCGTCTGGACGCTGCCGGCAGTCGCCAGTGTGGTCTGCGCCAGCAGCAGAAGCAAACAGAAAACAACGCGCATGGAGAGCCTCCGAAGAGAAAAGCGACCCGCCTCAGCGGGCCTGCTGGCAGAAATCGCGGTACAACCGGGCAATGGCATAGTCGGCCTGGCGCTGCGTCAGTGTCAGCAGGGTCGCCTCGACCTGGGCATCGGAAAAAGCGGTTTCGGTCACCTGGACCGACGAGAGCGCGCGCCCGCCAGCATCGCTGAGATAAAAGGTCAACAGCACACTGACCTCATCGATCCCGACCACCGGATTGCGGCGGGTCTGGGTCTGCAACTGGGCCCGCAGAACAAAACGGGCGCTGAATTTACGGGCCGCCGCCAAGGCGGCATCGGCGTCGTTGTTCATGAAGGCCTGCACCTCGGCATCGGCAATGCGCTGGCGGATCTGCGCCGGGCTGAAGGTTTTCAGGCCCAGCCGGCGCAGACGGCTGTTGATGTGCTCATAAAGGGCTTCATCCTGGGTCGATGAGCGCAGATAGAGGGCATCGCCCTGCTGCTGGGTAAACAGAAATGCCGTGGTGGCACCCTTGAGGCGGGCGGCGCAGGGCGTGGCCAGAAGCGCGGCAATCTCATCAGCACGTTGGCGCTGTTGTTCCTGGTCGGCTTCCTGCTCGGCCTGTTCGTAGGCACTGAAGGAAAAGGCCAAGCCCGGCACCGGCAGCAGCACCACCACCGCCAGCAGCACCACCACTAAAAGAGAAAAATCCACCAAACAAACAGAACGTGCCATAGGGTCACCGATCCCCTTTCGCCGGCCGCGGCATCAGGCCCGGTCAGCGGTTGTCGCCATCGAGCAGATTGCCCAGACCGCCCAGAATGGAGCCCTCGCCCTTGCTGCCGCCACGCTGGGGCGCCGCCTGCAGCATCCGGCCCGCCAACCGCGAGAACGGCAGCGACTGCAGCCAGATCTTGCCGGGGCCACGCAGCCGCGCGAAAAACAGGCCCTCGCCGCCAAGCAGCGCGGTCTTGATATTGCCGGCCTGCTGAATATCAAAGCTCACCTGGGGCTCATAGGCCACCATGCAGCCCGTATCCACATGCAGCTCCTCGCCCGCCTGAAGCTGACGTTCGACAATGGTACCCCCGGCATGCAGAAACACCATGCCATCACCTTCAAGCTTCTGCATGATGAAGCCCTCGCCACCGAACAGTCCGGTAAGAATCTTGCGCTGCAGATGAATGCCAACAGACACGCCTCGGGCGGCGCAGAGGAAGGCGTCCTTCTGGCAGATCAGCGTACCGCCCTGACTTTTGAGCGACAGGGGAATGATGTTGCCGGGATAGGGCGCGCCGAAGGCTACCTTGGCCTTGCCACTGCCCTGATGGGTAAAAACGGTCATGAACAGGCTTTCGCCCGTCAGAACGCGCTTGCCGGCACCGATCAACTTGCCCATCAGGCCACCACTTTCCTGGCGTGAACCATCGCCAAAGATGGCTTCCATCTCTACCACGCTGTCTTTGTACATCATGGCGCCAGCCTCGGCGATAACACTTTCGGCCGGATCAAGCTCAATCTCGACAAACTGCATCTCACTGCCGAAGATGGTGAAATCGATTTCATCGCACCGCGTCGGCGCCACGCCACCAGGTGGCAACGGCGGCGGAGCCAGCACCGTGGTCGATTGGGCCAGCTCGGCGATCTGGCTGGCCGGCAACCAGTCGGAAAAGCCCTCGCGCCAGGCAAAGGCCTGGGGCTGCTGGCGCACCTGTTCCTGGGCATCGGCCAGGGTCAGCGGACCGATCTGTTGACCATCCATCGTCAAAAACCATTGAGACATTGAACCACTCCTTTTCGCCGCCGTTATCAGAAATCAGCGGGCCCATGCGGCCCGGCCCGCCCCCGAACCCCTTGCCCGGAGGTGTGCGGAGGATTTTAACCGCTGCTCACCATTGTGCAAGTCTTACGATTCTGTCAGACGTTTTTTTTCACCGTGCGATGGGTGGCAACCGCCGTCAGGGGATCATCGGGCCAGGGATGCTTGGGATAGCGACCCTTGAGCTCCTTTCTGATCTCGACATAGGTCGTGGCCCAGAAATTGGCCAGGTCCCTGGTGGTCTGCATGGGGCGGCGGGCCGGCGACAGCAGTTGGATCAGCAACGTCACGCGGCCGCCGCCAATAACGGGCGTCTGCTGCCAGCCGAACAACTCCTGCAGCTTGACCGCCAGCAACGGCTGCCGTGGATCGCTGTAATCAATGGCAATACGCGAACCGCTCGGCACGCTCAGGCGCTCCGGCGCCAGCGTATCCAGCAGCTGACGCTGCGGCCAGGTCAGCAGGCTGGCCAGGGGCTCGGCCAGATCGAGCTTGAGCACCTGATCGAGACGGCTCATGCCGCCGAGCCAGGGCGCCAGCCACTGTTCCAGCCGATCCAGCAAAACGTGTTCGTCGACCTGCGGCCAGTCAGCGACCAGCCGATGCTGCTGAACAAAGCGCATCCGTTGCCACAACCGCTCAGCCTCCTGCGACCAGCCCAGCCGCTCCAGCCCGCCAAGACGAATCCGCTGCAGCATAAGGGCCAAGGCCGCTTCGCCATCGAGGGGCAGAGGTCGTTCGGCCAGGATCAGCGCGCCCCAGCGCCGCACCTCGCGGGTCAGCACCCGCTGACCCACCTCATCCCAGACGGTTTCCCTGTGCCAGGGCAGCGGCTGAGGCCAGACCGACTCCAGCCGGCCCTCTGCCAGCGCGCAGGCACTATGAATCAGGGCCTCGCCAGCAGCGGAAAATTCCACGTCCACCGCCACCAGCCAGCGCTGCCGCCGCAGCCGACAGCGCGGTGACAGTCGCGCGCCACGACCGTTGCTGAGCAGGAACAGCTCCGGGCTGTGGTCCCGCTGGCGGGCCAGCCGATCGGGGTAGGCCGCCAGCAGCAAGCGCGCCAGCACGTCAGGATGGTCGCTGGGAGCCGTGGTTGGGCAACAGCCCAGCCGCCGGCACAGTTGGCGATAAGTCTGCGCGGCCGGTTGGGAGCCGGGCGAGGACAGGGTTTTACGGTGTGGCTGCCAGTACTCCAGCTGATCGAACAGGTCGCCGTCACGGGCCGCCGCCCCCGAGCGGAATTCTTGCGGCGCTTCCAGCAGTACGGCCAACTGACAGGCCAGCACCTGCTCGGCTTCGTCCCGCGCCGCCACCAGCATGCGCGCCAGACGCGGATGTAATGACAACCGGCACATGGCCCGGCCAACCGCAGTCAGGCGACGCTGACCATCAATGGCGTCAAGCTGTTGCAGCAGGCGAAAGGCGGCTTCGAGGTGAGCCTTGGGTGGCGCATCCAGCCACCGCAGCGCATCGGCCCCGCCCACTCCCCAGGCAATCAGCTCCAGGGCCAGAGCGGTCAGGTCGCTGCGCACAATCTCCGCTGGCACATAATCGCTCATGGCCGCCTCGCTCTGGGGCGACCACAGCCGATAACAGGTGCCGGGCGCCATGCGCCCGGCCCGACCCGTGCGCTGACGGGCACTGGCCAGGGAGATGCGGCGCGTTACCAGCCGGTTCATGCCGGTACGCGGCTCAAAGGTCAGTAGCCGCTCCAGCCCGCTGTCGATCACCTGCCGCACCCCTTCAATGGTGAGACTGGTTTCAGCAATGTTGGTGGCCAGCACCACCTTGCGGCGGGCGGCCGGCTGCAGGGCCTGCTGTTGTTGCTCAAACGGCAGGGCACCATACAGGGGCAACAGCACAACATCATCAGACAACCGGCCGGCGAGAGCCTGCTGACAGCGCTGGATCTCGCGCGCGCCGGGCAGAAACACCAGCACATCACCCGGCTGCTGTGCCACGGCCAGCTGCACCGCCCGGCTCACCTGCAGCTCCAGCGCGGCAGAATCATCGCCCAGGTGGGTCACCGTTACCGGATGGCTGCGGCCACCGCAAACCACCAGTGGGCAGCCACCGAAAAAATCGGCCAGAGCGGCGCCATCGAGCGTGGCCGACATCACCAGCACCTTCAGGTCGGGCCGCAACGTGGCCCGCACATCGCCCACCAGTGCCAGGCCGAGATCGGCCTGCAACGCCCGCTCGTGAAACTCATCGAAAATGATCAGCCCGACACCATCCAGTGCCGGGTCGTTCTGCAGCCGCCGGGTCAGAATCCCTTCGGTCACCACCTCGATGCGCGTCTGGTCACTGACCGCGCGCTGATGACGGATGGTATAGCCCACCGTCTGGCCCGGTTCTTCACCCAGTTGCCGGCTCAGATAGCGTGCCGCATGCACCGCCGCCAGCCGGCGCGGCTCGAGCATGACCATCCGCCGGCCCTGCAGCCAATCGGCCTCCAGCAACGCCAGCGGCACCCGGGTGGTTTTACCCGCGCCCGGTTCGGCCTGCAGAATCACCGTGTCACAACGGGCCAGCTGGGCAAGAAGTTGCGGCAGTATCGCGTCTATGGGCAGCGGCATGAATCTCCTGCCAGCAGGGGTTGAATCCTCTGAGGACAAAAAAGGCCGCCTCGGAAGAAGCGGCCTTTTTTGGTTTTCAGCTCAGAACAGCATCAGATGTCGCAACGCTTGTAGACAGCGTCGAACTCACCCAGTTCATCGAACTGCAGATAGCTGTAGACCTCGTCCTTGCAAGGCGTGATCTTTTCCTTGTAAACGGCCAGGTACTCCGCCGGGGTCGGCAGGGCACCCTTGAGGGCCGTTACCGCGCCCAGCTCGGCGCTGCCAAGGAACACCTTGGCGCCGTTGCCGATACGGTCATCGAAGTTACGGGTCGAGGTGGAGAACATGTTCACACCATCGGGCACGCGGGCCTGGTTGCCCATGCACAGCGAGCAGCCCGGTGTTTCAATGCGGGCACCAACCTGGTTGAAGATGGCGAAATAGGCTTCGTCCTTCAGTTTGGCCTGATCCATACGGGTCGGCGGGCAGATCCAGATGCGGTCGTTGGGGTTGAACTTGTTGCCGGCCCAGATCTTGGCGGCGGCACGGAAGTGACCGATATTGGTCATGCAGGAACCCAGGAAGATGTCCTGAATCGGGGTACCCTGCACCTCGGACAGCAGCTTGACATCGTCCGGATCGTTGGGGCAGGCCAGGATCGGCTCGGTGATCTCGGCCAGGTCGATCTCGATGACAGCGGCGTACTCGGCGTTGCTGTCAGCCTTGAGCAATTGTGGGTTCTTGAGCCATTCCTTGACGGCGTCAATCCGCTTCTGCAGCGTCGGCGCATACTGGTAACCATCGCGGATCATGCTCTCCATCAGGGCGATATTGGAGCGCAGGTAGGCGCAGACCGACTCTTCCGACAGCTGGATGCAGCCGGCGGCAGCGCTGCGCTCGGCAGCGGCGTCGGTCAGCTCGAAGGCCTGCTCGACGGACAGATTGGGCAGACCTTCCATCTCCAGAATGCGGCCGTTGAAGATGTTGACCTTGTTTTTCTTCGGCACGGTCAGCAGACCCTGCTTGATGGCATAGTACGGAATGGCGTTGACGGCATCGCGCAGGGTGATGCCCTCGTTGAACTCACCCTTGAAGCGCACCAGCACCGATTCCGGCATGTCCAGCGGCATGAAGCCAAGGGCGGCGGCAAAGGCGATCAGACCCGAACCGGCCGGGAAGCTGATACCGATGGGGAAACGGGTATGCGAGTCGCCACCGGTGCCAACGGTGTCCGGCAGCAACAGGCGGTTGAGCCAGCTGTGAATGACGCCGTCGCCGGGGCGCAGGGCCACGCCCTCGCGGTCAGCGATGAACTGCGGCAGCGTCTTGTGCATCTTGACATCGGCCGGCTTGGGGTAGGCGGCGGTGTGGCAGAACGACTGCATCACCATCGGCGCCTGGAACTTCAGGCAGGCCAGTTCGGTGATTTCGTCGGCGGTCATCGGACCGGTGGTGTCCTGCGAACCGACCGTGGTCATCAGGGGCTCACAGGCGGTGCCAGGCAGGATACCGGCGGTGCCGCAGGCCTTGCCGACCATCTTCTGGGCCAGCGAATAGCCCTGACCGGGTTTGGCCTGGGGATTGTTGGCCTGAATGAACATGGTCGGTGCCGGCAGACCCAGGGCCTTGCAGGCGCGCTCGGTCAGCTTGCGACCGATGATCAGCGGGGTACGGCCACCAGCGCGGAACTCGTCGCGCACGGTGTTGGGCGCGATCTCAAAGCTGGCCAGTTCCTTGCCGTCGGCGGCGGTCACCTTGCCGGCCTTGGTGTCGATGGTGATGACATCGCCATGGTTGAGATTCGATACATCCATGCGCAGGGGCAGAGCACCGGAATCCTGGGCGGTATTGAAGAAGATCGGCGCGATCACGCCGCCAATGATAACGCCGGCGCGGCGCTTGTTGGGCACCGCCGGAATGTCTTCACCAATGTGCCACAGCACAGAGTTGCAAGCCGACTTGCGCGACGAACCGGTACCCACCACGTCACCGACGAAGGCCACCTGATGACCGGCAGCGCGCCACTGGGCGATCTCGGCGTTGCCGCCGGGGAAGCGGGTCTTGCCCATGGCCAGCGCGTGCAGGGGAATGTCGGGGCGGCTCCAGGCATCACCGGCAGGCGAGAAGTCGTCGGTGTTGATCTCGCCGTCAACCTTGAACACCTTGACGGTGATGGTCTCGGCCAGTTCCGGCTTGGCAGTGAACCACTCGGCGGCGGCCCAGGAGTCAACCACCTTCTTGGCGGCGGCATTGCCGGCCTGCGCCAGGGCAAAGACGTCATCGAAGGCATCATAGATCAGCACCATGCCAGACAGGGCACAGGCCGCTTCGTCAGCCAGATCGGCGATCTGCAGAGCCGCCACCAGCGGCTTGATATTGTAGCCACCCATCATGGTGCCGAGAATCCGCACCGCCTCGACCTTGCTCACCAGCGGCGAGGAAACCGCGCCAGTAATAATCTTGTTGAGAAAATCAGCCTTGACCTCCGCCGCGGGATCGACACCCGGGGAGATACGCTCCTTGAGCAGGTTGAGCAGAAAGGCTTCCTTGCCTGCCGGCGGATTGACCAGCAGTTCACACAGGGACTTGGCTTGCCCGGCGTTGAGAGGCAGCGCCGGAATCCCCTGGGCGTTTCTCTCGGCTTCATGTTGCAGGTACGCTTCGATCATGTGCTTGATCCTCCTTAACAGGGTTGCGGTCCCAGCGGACCGGCTTGTAGACGGATACGTGGAGAAATTCTTCTTGTATGCCGCGCCACGAGGAAAACATCACATCCATGACATTGGCCCGCTGCAAAGCCGCAGCAGAGCCTAAAATAATCTGTACACTGTATACGATAGAACGGATTACTGTCAACCGGCAAGTCAGCCGGCTTCAGCGCTCCGACTCACGGCGGGCCTCCAGCGCCTCCCATTGTTCCAGTGCCTGCTGCAGGCGGCTGTCCAGCTCGGCATAGCGGCCACTGAGCTGCTCCAGCTCGGCTGCCGCCAACCCCTCGGGGGTACTCAGCTGGCCGGCAAGGCGGCTCTGTTCGTCCTCCAGCGCGGCGATTTCCTCCTCCACCTGC
>Ga0265295_1007250_pt1 | contig 12894 bp, 6 predicted proteins | sample Munlansysbiofilm_FD_192503 | JGI IMG/M metagenome (GOLD analysis project Ga0265295, IMG submission 192503) | Leachate microbial communities from a municipal landfill in Southern Ontario, Canada - Methane capture system biofilm | ecosystem: Engineered > Solid waste > Landfill > Unclassified ... | reverse complement strand
ATCCTCGTGTCGAATTCGTAATAGGCCCCCGAGGCGTTCCAGAGTTTCGGAAGATCCGCTTCCCGTTTTGGCTTGGGTTCGAGCACGTAATCCACAAGGGTGGCGATAGCCTGGGAGTCCAGGGCGACCTTGGGGTCCATGCAGGATTGAACGAGCTTCATGGCTGCGGCGGGAACGGGGTTGGATGCCTCCGAGAGGGGGGCAGCCTGGGTCGGAGCATGAAGAACGAGGGTTACCAGGAAAAGGGCCAGAATCGTGGTGGATCTTCGGATGCCGGAAGCCGGCCCGGGATTGCTTTTTTTCGTCATGGGTTTTTCGTGCTCGGTCAAGCCGAGTCCTCCTTTACCTTTGAGCTTAAAACGTTTCGACCTTATATCCCTTCCGCCGGAGCGACGCAAGGATTCCGTCGGGACCCACCAGATGGCCGATCCCGACAAGGAAAAATTCCTTCTGCGGGGTCTGCCCATAGGCATCGATCCGGGGCAGCCAATTCTCGTTGCGGTCCGTCAGCATGCTCTTGTAGAGCTTTGGCGTATTCTGAAAGTCGGCGATCATGAGCTTATGGATCCTTTCCGTATTGCCCTGTTTCCAGGCAGCCACGAGGCTTTCGTAGAAAGGCCCCATCGATGCCACTTCCTGCAGCGCATGACGGACAAACCCGTCTTCATCTCCCCGCCCCATTTCCGCAATGAATCCGATCTGTTCATCGATCGTCTCCAGTCCCTTCACAGCCTTTCCGTCCCGCTTTGCCTGATGGTAGAAGTGAAGGTCAACGCCTTCGCTGGTTGCATTGAGCTTGGCCAGTTCGGCAGCCTCCATCATGACGGCGAGGACGGAGGGCTTGAACTTTCTCAGCAGTTCAACAGGGATGCCGTTGTCCTCGCAGTAGCGCTTCAGCCGCTCGTAGGTCTGGGGCGACAAGTGCTGGTCCAGTGTGGAGCCGTCTGAATAAAGCGTCTTTGACATCAGCTTCCGTTGCGTTTCGGGGCTGTTGAGTTCCCGGAGATCCGTTTCGAAGACCAGGAGATCGGAGGCCCGGTATGCCCTGTCAAATTCCGGCGGAAGGGGAAAATCCGAAGGGCGCAGCAGGTGGCAGGTTCCTCCCAGGAAAAAAACGGACGGCCCCTTTTCGATCTTCCACACAGACGTTTGTGCCGATGCCGCTGAACAAAGTAGGATGGCCAGAAAAATTTCAAGTAAGATCCGTTTCATTTCCTGCTCCGATGTGAACCTGCGCGTCTTTTAAAGGAAGAGCAACAGCCTGAGTGCCATCGCGTTCCCATTTTTTTGAAAACCCAAGTTTTCTGGCCAGAGCGATCATCTTGTCGTTTTCACTCATGATCTGTCCTTCAATTTCGTTGAGGCCCTTCTTGATGCCGTTTTTGATGATCAGCTGAAGAAGCTTGGAGGCCAGACCCTTTCTCTGAAAATCATCATGAACGAGAAGGGCGAATTCTCCTGAATTGCTTTCCGGGTCCACATGGAGCGAACCCACGCCGATGATCCGCCTTCGTCCGCCTTCGGAAATCTCCGCAACAATGGCCAGGTGCCGGTCATAATCCGTGTCGCACATCAGGACAAGCCATTCGTGGTCGATGTTCGTCGAGGACGAGAAGAATCTCGTTCGGAGGGTCTCTTCAGAAAGACCGGAGAGAAACTCCCGCGCCAGGGGTTCGTCTTCCGGCTTTATCGGCCTCAGCACGACGGCGGTTCCGTCCCTGAACTTCCAGTCTTCAATGAGATGGTCCGGATATGGAGAGATAATCAGGTGCGGATACGGCGAATGGTAATTGATGATCAGCCCGTCGTCAACGGCGGATGCTTCCAGAACGATGCGGACATCGCGGGCATAGGCTCTGCCGTTGGAGATGACGAGGGGATTAATTTCAATTCCCGAAATTTCGGGAAAATCTGCAATGAGATGAGAAAAATTCACGAGGAGTTCCTCGAGGGATTCAAGATCCGCCGGAGGCCTGCCCCGGAAGCCCTGGATAAGCCGGTACGCCTTTGTCTCTTCCATGAGCCTCTTCGCAAGCGTCCTGTTGAGGGGAGGCAGGCCGATGGAGAAATCCCGGATGAGATCCGCGTTGATCCCCCCCATCCCGAAAAAGATAAAGGTGCCGAAATCCCGGTCTCTCCTGGAGCCCAGAACGAGCTTGTAATCCACGCATTCGATCATCCTCTGAAGGGCGATCCCCTCGATGGTGATTCCGGGGGCGCGCTCCTTCACCCGTTTCAGCATCCCTGTCCAGGCCTCCGTGAGACGCTCCTCCGACGCAATGTCCGTTACCACTCCGCCTGCGTCCTTCGGAGAGAGGATCTGGGAAGACACGACTTTCATGACGACGGGATATCCGATTTCCCTCGCCTCGTGGAGGGCCTCTTCAATGGTGTGCACCGTTCGGGAAGGCGTCGAGGGGATGGCGTACCCGTCGAAAAATTCTTTCGATTCCCGATCGTTCAAAGACGTTCTTCCCTCCGCAAGGGCCTTATGGATGAGGCTGACCAGCTTCTGCCTGGAGAGGGCATGGCGCTCCGGCAATTCCGAGGGGGTTTCATGGAGGAGGTCCAGGCTTCTCCGGTACTTGAACATGTTGACATAGGCCCGCACGCCCTCTTCGGGCGTCGAGTAGGTGGGAATATTGCCGGAGAGGAGGATATCCCGGGCTTTTCTCACCTGGCTCCCACCAATCCAGGCGGCGATGATCGGCTTCCAGGATTTCCCTGCGCTCTCGATGACGGCCCGGGCAACCACTTCAGGCCCGGCGGTGTTCATGGGGACATAGATCACCAGGACGCCGTCGACACCGGGGTCATTGAGGCATGCGGTGATGGCCTCCACGTAGCCGGCGGTATCGGTGTTGCTGAGCAGGTCGACGGGATTGCCTTCGCTCCATTGAGGCGGGAGGGAGCTCTTCAGCGTCCTGATCGTTTCCGGGGACAATCTGGCCGGTTCACCTCCAAAATCGATCAGGGTGTCTGTCGCCATGAGTCCGGCGCCTGCGTAGGCAAACTCCAGACCCGCGGCGGTCACGATGGCCAGCCTTGGTCCCCTGGGAAGCTTCCTGGAATCGAGAACCCCGGCGGCGTGAAACAAGCCTGCGATGTCCCGGACCCGCATCACGCCGGCCCGCTTGAAGGCCGCCTCGTAGACGGCATCGTTGCCGGACGGAACGAAAAGGGTTGAAGACCTTTCCAGACTTGTTCTGTCGGCAAATCTGCCCGGTTTAAGGACGACGATGGGCTTGCGAAGTGCGAAGGATCGGGCCGCGCTCATGAATTTTTTCGCGTTCCCCACGCTCTCCATGTACATGAGGATGCTCGTCGTCTTCCAGTCGTTGCTGAGGAAGTCAATGAGATCGCCGAAACCGATATCGATCATCGAACCCAGGGAGGCAACCATGCTGAAGCCGACATCGGCGTACAGTCCCCAGCTCAGGATGGCGCTGGTCAGAGCGTTACTTTCCGAGATGAAAGCGATATTTCCCGGCGGGGGCATTTCCTCCACGAAGGTGGCCTTGAGCCCTGAGTCGGGCCTCACAAAACCGAGGCAGTTGGGGCCGAGAATCCGCATGCCGTAGCGCTTCCGGGCATCGGATAGGCGCTTTTCCAGACGCGCGCCCTCGGCGCCGGTCTCCCGGAATCCGGCGGAAATGATCACGGCGCCGCCCACGCCGGCTTTGCCGCAGTCTTCCACAAGTTCGGGGACGGCCCTGGCTGGAATGGCGATCACCGCAAGATCCACGCGTTCGGGAACGCTGCCGATATCAGGGTAGCATTGGAGATCCAGCAGGGCTTCCTTCTTCGGATTGACGGGAAAGATCTTCCTGCCCTTCGCCTTCAGGAGGTTGTCGAGAATGATCCGGCCGACGGAGCCCTCCTGATCTGACGCACCGATCAGGGCAATGCTCCTGGGATCGAAAACGCTGGAAAGGGTTGCCATTTCTGACCTCTGTTTTTCTGCCGTGTTCCCGGCTTTCCCCTTGGCCCGGGGAGACGGCGCATGCTTGCGGGAGGAGATGAACTTCATGAATTCTAGAGAAGAATCCGCAAGTTCTCAATGCTTTTTTTGCTGTTCGCTGCCCCCGTCATGGCGCGGGCGCAGGAATCTCCAGGGTGCCCTGTCCTGCGGTTGCGGTGTTGTTTCTCCCGAAAGTTGAGGTAGTCATGGAGGCGGATTGGTGCTATGCAGTAGACTGGCTCCCATCCTGAGGGGAGCGTTTTGGAGAAGAGAAATGAAACCCTTTCGCATAACGACGGACTTCGAACCCCGGGGGGATCAGCCCCGGGCGATCGAGAAGCTGGTGGAAGGGCTGCGGCGGGGGCTCCCTCATCAGGTGCTGATGGGGGTTACGGGATCGGGAAAGACCTTTACCATTGCCAAGGTGATCGAGGCGGTTCAGAGGCCCTCCCTGGTCATTGCCCACAACAAAACCCTGGCGGCCCAGCTTTACGGGGAATTCAAAAGCCTTTTCCCCGGGAATGCCGTTGAATATTTTGTGAGCTATTACGATTACTACCAGCCCGAGGCCTACATTCCAAGTACGGATACCTACATCGAGAAGGATTCCTCGATTAACGAGGAAATCGACAAGCTCCGCCATTCGGCGACCCATTCCCTCCTTGAACGGCGGGATGTGATCATCGTAGCCAGCGTCTCCTGCATCTACGGCCTGGGTTCTCCCGAGGCTTACCAGGGCCTGCTTCTTGAGTTGGAAGCCGGCGGGGATCTGTCCCGGGAGGCGATGCTGAGACGCCTCGTCGATATCCAGTACGAACGGAACGATGTGGACTTTCACCGGGGAACTTTCCGCGTGCGGGGCGATGTGGTGGAGATTTTTCCCCCCTATGAGGAAGAGCGGGCCATTCGCGTGGAATTTTTCGGAGATACTGTTGAAGCCCTGTCGTTCGTGGACCCGCTGCGGGGGAGAAAGCTAGAGGCCCTGGAACGGATCGCCGTTTATCCCGGGAGCCACTATGTGACCACCCGGGACAACCTCAACCGGGCCATTGCCGCGATTCGGGAGGAGCTGCAGGGTCGGCTGGCGGAGCTGAGGGGGTCCGGCAAGCTCCTGGAGGCCCAGCGCCTGGAGCAGCGGACGAACTTTGATATCGAGATGATGGAGGAGATGGGATACTGCCAGGGGATCGAAAATTACTCCCGCCACCTCACCGGACGGGCTCCCGGCGAACCGCCGCCCACGTTGGTGGAGTACCTGCCGAAGGACGCCCTGATTGTCCTGGACGAGAGTCACGTCACGGTTCCCCAGTTGATCGGGATGTACCGGGGAGACCGGTCAAGGAAGGAGACCCTTGTCACGTTCGGATTCCGCCTCCCCTCGGCTCTGGACAACCGGCCGCTGAGATTCGAGGAATACGAAAAGTTTTCCCAACCGCGGCTTTACATCTCGGCGACGCCCGCAGCCTATGAACTGGAAAAGGCGGGCCGCCAGGTGGTGGAGCAGATCATCCGCCCCACGGGGCTGATCGATCCGGAGATTCTTGTCCGGCCTGTTTCCGGGCAGGTGGATGATCTCCTGGCCGAGATCCGGAAGCGCGTGGAACGGAAGGAGAGGGTGCTGGTGACTACCCTGACCAAGCGGATGGCGGAGAATCTATCCGCCTATTACGAAGGGTTGGGGGTGAAGGTGAAGTATCTTCACTCCGACATTTCGACCCTGGAGCGTGTCGGCATTCTACGTGATCTTCGCCTGGGGGAGTTTGACGTGCTCGTCGGCGTCAATCTCCTGCGGGAAGGCCTGGATATTCCGGAAGTCTCGCTCGTGGCGATCCTGGACGCGGACAAGGAGGGGTTCCTCCGTTCCGAGCGCTCCCTCATTCAGACCAGCGGCAGGGCGGCGCGGAATGTGGGCGGCCAGGTCATCATGTATGCCGACACCATGACCCGCTCCATTTCGGCCTGCCTGAAGGTGACCGGCCGGCGCCGTACCCTGCAGGAAGCGTACAACCGGGAGCATTCCATTACCCCGGAATCCATAAAAAAATCCATCGACAACATTCTTGCTTCCATCTATGAGGCGGATTATGCCGCCGTTACGGTGGCCGCAGAGGAAAAGGCGGAGTATCTCTCCGATGCCGACCTGGAAAAGACGATCCGGAGGCTGAAAGCGGAGATGAAGGAGGCGGCCAGGGGGCTTGAGTTTGAGAAAGCGGCGGCTCTGCGGGATCAGATCAAAGACCTCACCGAATTGAAGCTGGAGCTGGGCGGCAAGCGCTAGACGGAAAGCGGGGAAAAAGGGAAAAGCCCCATGGATTCCCCCCCCCCCATTCCTCTCAAAGGACATGACGAAATTCCTCAGGAGACGCTGCTCAAAGGTTTGAGTGCCCGCCCTGGCTGCGATGGCCTCAGGATTCCGTATTTTCGGTCAGGCAGATTGAGCCGCTCTTTTTTCCCGCGTTGCAGCGTCTCCTGGATGCCTGGCCTCGCCGGTAACCAGGGCTGTCAATTCCCCGATCACGAACGTCATCTGTCCAGCCTGATCGTTCATCTGCTCGGCTGTGTTGGCGGATTCCTCGGCGCTGGCCGCGGTCTGCCGGATGACGCAGTCCATTTCCGCCACGGCCTTGTTGACCTGTCCGATTCCCTGTGCCTGCTCCCTGGAGGCGGCCGCAATTTCCTCGACCAGGCTTGCGACTTTGGCTGAATGTTCGACATGTTCCAGGAAGGCCTGCTGAGTCTGCTCTGTCAGCTCCCTGCTTTTTTTGACCGTTGCGATTGTGTTTTCGATGAGTCCGGAGGTGCTTTTGGCTGCCTGAGCCGCCCTCATGGCCAGGTTGCGCACCTCATCGGCGACGACGGCAAAACCGGCCCCCGCCTCCCCGGCGCGGGCCGCTTCCACGGCTGCATTGAGAGCTAAAAGATTGGTCTGGAAGGCAATCTCGTCAATAGATTTAACGATCTTTCCCGTTTCCTCGCTCGTCTGCATGGCCTCCTTCACCGCAGCTGCCATGTGGATGACATGAACGTTCACCTTATCGATGACGGCTGTAACCTCCAGCATCAGGGCCCGGGCCTGGGAGGCGTTGTCGGCGTTTCGCTTTGTCATGGAGGACATCTCTTCCAGGGACGAAGACGTTTCCTCCAGCGAGGAGGCCTGTTCCGACGCACCTTCGGCGAGGATCCGACTGGCGGATGCCACCTGGCTGGCTGCCGATGAAACCTCGCCGGCGCCCTGGTTGAGCAGATCCATTTTCCCCTGGACGGGACGGAGGATGGTTCCCGCCAGAAAGTAGCCCAGGACGGCCATGGAGATTCCCACGAGAATGCCGGCCCCCGCAATCATCAGGATCATGGATCGGAGCATTTCTTCCATCTGCGTGCGGTCCTTTCCGATGAAGAACATCCCGGTGATCCGGCCGGTGCTGCCCATGAGCGGCCAGTAGGCCGTATTGTAGTTTCTGTCGGCAATCCTGTTCCTGTTGAGGAACTGACTTCCTTTGCGTAAAACAGTCTCGAGGACGGTCGGGTTGTCCATTTTGGTTCCGACGAGGCGCTTTCCGCCCCGCGCCAGGGTCGTCGAAACCCGTTCATCGCCTTTGAAAATGGTGCAATCGACCCCGAAAATTTTCTTGATCCCATCGACAAAGGAATTCGTGGCCATCAGATTCATCCCGGTCGTGACCGAGCCGATCATGCGGCCTTCGGCCATGATGGGGGCTCCGCCCCTCAGGCTGAACTTGATCTCGCTTCCATCTTCGATGCCTGCCGAATTTTCTCCGGCCAGGGCTTTCGTCACGTTGGCCTGATTGCTGACAGTGTCTCCTCTTTGGTCGGAATGGCTCCGCGCCAGGACATTTCCCCTGGAATCGACCAGCGTCACAAAGTCCACCATGTACTTCGACTGGAGGGCTTTGGCCATGGCCTGGAGTCGGTTCGCATCTCCTTCCTTTATCGCTGCGGCAAGTTCGGGATCAAGGGCCATCATCGCCGCCTGTTTTTTGGTCCTGTCCACGGCCTCCTGAATGTTTTCCTTAACGGCCGCGGCCACGACGGCCATTTCTGTTTCCGCCTGCTTGTCAAGTCCTTTTGATACGAAGTAATAGACCATCCCCAGCGATGAAAAACCCACCATCACCACGGTCAAAAACACCAACCCGACAATCTTCCAGGACAGGGATACGCTTCTTTGTCTCATGTTCACAGTCTCCTTTTCGCTCAATAGTATGGGGTGTCGGTTCTTGCGAACGACCGTTACGCAATTCATATTCCAGGAAAGTATCGGCGGATGTTTTTTTGACAGGTCGATAAGGGGTTGATGGGGCTGCCCGTTTCCGAAGCCGGAAGGAGGGGTGCGCCGGGACCGCTCTGGGGATGGGTGCGCGGGTTACGGGGGCATAAATAGGGGATGATTCGTGCCTGGATCTTTCCCGGCCAAGTGTCGGGGATGGGACCATGAAATCCCGGAAGCCTTGAATATGATTCTGACGGAAGCGTGTCCGGCAGCCGACAGGGTTACCGGGTCATGATGAAGCGCTGTTCGGATCTGGGAACGTACCACTTGATGAAATTGTGGCTGATCCCCAGCGGAGCCAGCTCGATGCCCCGAAAGCGGGCCTGGACGATGGGAAGGGCATCCGGGACGTAAAGAAAGGTATAGGGCTGCTCTTCCGCCAGGATTTCCTGGATCCGGTCATAGATTTTTTTCCTCTCCCTTTGGTCGAAGCTGTTGCGCCCCCGTTCCAGAAGACTGTCCACTTCCTCGTTTTTGAAGGACGTGAAGTTCAATTCCTGAGGGCCGGTCTTGCTGGAATGCCAGACGTCGTAGAGGTCGGGGTCGAGGGGGATCGTCCATCCCAGGATCGTGGCGTCAAAGCGCCTCTTGTTGATGAAGTCGTTGACGAACGCGGCCCATTCCACCACTCTGATTTTTACGGAAATGCCGATCTCGGCAAGGCGGCGCTGAATGATTTCCGCGCATTTGGATCGGACTTCGTTGCCCTGGTTCACCAGAAGCTCAAAGGCGAAGGGTTGTCCGTTTCGGTCCAGGATTCCGTCGCCGTCGCGGTCCTTCCAGCCCGCTTCCGCCAGCAGCGCCCGCGCTTTGGCAGGGTCGTGGGGGAAGGTCTGAACCTTTGGATTATAGGCCCAGGTTCCCGGTTTGAAAGGGCCGGTGGAGGGCTTCCCCAAGCCCAGCAGGACCCCCTGGACGATTTCCTCCTTGTCGATGGCCAGGGTCAGGGCCTGCCGGACCCGCCGGTCCGAAAAGAGGGGGTTTCTCAGGTTGTATCCGACAAAGGTGTAGGCGAAAGAAAGATAACGGAATTTGTTGAAGTTTTTTCGGAACAGGGGATTCTCGGTCTGCCGCGTGTACTGCAGCGGCGTCAGGTTCATCCGGTCGATGCCGGAGGCGCGCAGCTCCAGGAACATGGTGGCCATGTCCGGAATGATGCGCAGGATATAGCCGTCGATGTACGGCCTGCCTTCGAAATAGTCCGGATTGGACACCAGGACGATTTTCTGTCCCGACACCCATTCCTTGAATTTGTAGGGTCCGGTTCCCACGGGCTTCCGGGCGAGGGGAGTCCGAGTGATGTCCTGCCCGGCCAGAAGATGCCTGGGAAGGATCGCGCTTCCCCAGCTCATCAGCGCGGGGGCGAAGGGCCTGTCATAGGTGACCCGGAAGGTGAGGGGATCGAGGACTTCGGCCTTTTTTACCTTGAGAAAATCGCCGGCGTAGGCCGTCGGCGTTCTGGGATCGATGGTGAGCCGGTAGGTAAAGAGAACATCTTCAGCGGAGAAGGGGTGGCCGTCATGCCAGCGGACGTTGGGGCGCAGGTGAAAAGTGATGACCAGGCCATCGGGGGAGATCACCCAGGACTCGGCAAGATCGCCGACGATATTGAGATTCTTGTCGTATTTGACCAGGCCGTTATAGATAAGGCCGGCGATGTCGTGGGAGGTGGAGTCGGAAGAGAGCAGGGGAATCAGGTTGCTGGCGTCCCCGATGGAGCCGTCGACGATGACATCGCCATAGGCGGGCACTGCCGCTTCCCGCTCCCCGATCTGCCGGGGCGTGTCCGCGGCCGGGCTGCATCCCAGCAATCCGCTGGCCAGGACAAGAAGGCTCACCAGAAGATAATGTAGAAACGAGCATTTCATGAAGGCGGAAGATATGTTAGAAAGGGCCATTTTGCAACAGAATTCGGCGGATTCTCATGGATTTGTCCTTCCAAGCCATGCCGGGTTCGTCCTGGAGGTAAAAGAGCAGCCTTTGCCGGAAAGCTCAAGATCCCCTGTCAAGAGAAGGATCTCAGCAACATGGCAAGCCTTCCCTTCTTATTCTTGAGTCCGAGTTTCAGGCGGATATTTTCCCTGTGAAATTCAATGACCCGCTGCTTCGCATTTAAAAGCTCCGCTATTTCCTTTGACGTCTTGCCTTCCTTCACGAGATAGGCAATCTGAACCTCTGTTTTCGTCAGGTTCAAAAAGCTGGAAGTCAGTCGTTGAGCAAAGGGGGAGGCGATATCCATGAGGTGAGTTTCCGCCGTCTGGATGATTTCCAGCTGCTGCCGGTGAAGGGGTGATTTCTTCAGCCTGTCCAGACAGGGAAGGACCATCTTCTGGATATTCGTGAGGAACCTTTCCTTTAATTCCTCCTGATCCCTCTCCATGGTGTTCAGCAGGACATTCAGCGTCGTGTTGACCTCCATCATCTTCTGAGCCTTGATCCGCAGCTCCTTCTCTCTTTGGACTAAAGCCGCCTCGGCATGCTTCCGCTCCGTGATGTCTTCCACGATCCCTTCCAGATAGGCTGTGGCGCCATCCTGTTTGACCACCTTGCGGATCGCCACCTTTCCGATCATGATGCTGCCGTCCTTCCGGCGATAGGGCTGCTCGGCATAGAACCAGTCCCGGCGGTTCAGGGCGGCAAGAAGCTCTTCGCGGTTCCGGGGATCGGCGTGGATCTGGGTTGCGGAATCCGTCACGGTCAAAAGGACTTCCTCAATGGAATCATAGCCGAGCATCCGGGCATAGGCCCTGTTGATGCGCAGAAATTTTCCGTCCATGGTGAGCTGACACATGCCGATCGAGGCGTTTTCAAAGAGGTTCCGATAGATGGCCTCGCTTTCCGCGAGGGCGTTCTCCACCCGCTTTCGCTCCGTATTGTCGAAGACGGAAGATCGGCTTAAAAGATAATGGCCGTCCTGATCATACACCGCCGTTGATTCGATGAGCACGGAGAGGACTTCTCCATTCTTCCGAATCAGTTTGCCCTCGATGTTGCGCCTCGATCCCTGCCGCCGCAGCCGTGCGAAGCTTTTCCGGAATGCGTCCACCTCATCGGCGGGGATCAGGTCCGTATACTTCATCTTCCCGATCACCTCATCACGGGAATAGCCCAGCCAGGAGAGCTCCGTATCGTTCATGCGGAGGACGGTCCCGTCCTCCGCCAGGGAATGGTAGCCGCAGGGGGCGTTCTCGTAAAGGTCCCGAATGGCTTCGGCATATCGCTTCAGTTTGTCCTCCGCCTTCTTTCGTTCCGTTCTGTCGGTAATGGCCACAACAACGGAAAGCAAACGCCCCTGTCGATCAAGGTGGGTTGCCGTTCTCACCTCCCCCCAGCGCAGTGTGCCGTCTTTCCGGATGAAATACATTTCATGAGTAAAACCCCTAATTCTACCGCGTTTCTGCTGCTCGATAAGGCGGCTGACCTCCTCGACGCAGTCCGGGTGGAGGATCTCCGTCGTCATTGGCCTGTTTTTCAGCTCTTCCCAGGTGTAGCCGATAAATTCCAGATAGTTGCCATTGACATGGAGATAATTTCCCTGTGCATCCAGATTGACGATCGCCACGCCCGCATTTTCGAAAAGGGTCCGGTAAAGCGTTTCACTCTCATAGAGGGCCTTTTCCGCTCTTTTCAGAGGGGTGATGTCCATAAGGGAAGCCACGCTTTTTTTTGTGCCGGGAATCATGGCGATGGTCGCGTAGGCGTCATGAAGAAGGCCATGCCGGTCCAAAAGCTTTAATCGATACTTCTTGGGGGCTGAATCCGGGTCGGCTCTTCTCCGGTCATGATAGCCCTTCAGACGTTCCCGATCTTCTTCGGGAACAAGCTCCAGCCAGCTCTTCTTTGATTCGGTTTCTTCCCTGCTGTAATGAAACAGGTTTTTGAATTCGGCATTGGCGAGCAGAATCGTGGTGTCCTCATCAAAAATCAAGGTGGCGTTCCCGGTGTTCTCGAAGATGGTCCGGTAGATGTTTTCCGGCTCCACCAGGGCGCCGTCCGTCTCTTGGCAATCCGTGATTTTTGCAATCAATGGCCGGTTCTTCCCTTCGGGGGGCGGCTCGGCCCGTCCGGTTGGCTCCTGGAGAATCCGGCTCCGGTTGGATTTCGGGGGCTCCCGGCGGGAATCTCCCCTCGCCCTTCTCCTGCCGGTGAGACGTCGCTTTCCGGGGTTGTTTCCATCGTTCATGGGATAAGGTCCTTTGAGAATGGTCGCATGATCTAAAAACTATGCGATGCCTGTTTTGTAAACCGAGAAAAGAACTTTCTGCCGCCCCCGGAAATGGGGCGTTTCAGCAGCTCACCGACGCCCCATCCTCCAGCGGGAACAAGTTGTTATGACCAGTATAGAACATTCCCCCTGGTGCGGGAAGCATAAAATCTTCCGTATACCAGGATCATCCTGGGATATGTTCCGTATTCAATCCGTGTTGCAATCTCCGCACAATATGAAAGGATTGGGTCAACCCGACAGGCGGGAAGCCGCCGGTCGAATGCACGGCAGTGTTGAAGCTGGGAGGAGATCACGATGGCCGAGATGAAAAGAAGTTCCGATGCGCACAAAAAACCGCGAACCCGAAGGAGCAGGCTGTTCGGATTCAACAATTCCATCCTGAGCAACAAGACGGTTTACCTGAATCCCTATGTG
>Ga0265295_1007246_pt1 | contig 12898 bp, 20 predicted proteins | sample Munlansysbiofilm_FD_192503 | JGI IMG/M metagenome (GOLD analysis project Ga0265295, IMG submission 192503) | Leachate microbial communities from a municipal landfill in Southern Ontario, Canada - Methane capture system biofilm | ecosystem: Engineered > Solid waste > Landfill > Unclassified ... | reverse complement strand
TAATAAAACAAGGTTACGATACAAATAAATCAGAACATGACATAATGTTAGAAAGAGAATATTATAGAATATACAATAGTGGCAATTATAAATTTTTATTATATTAATGATATTAAAAAATTGAATTTATTTATCCATTTTCGATATTTTATATAACTTATTCATTGATAGTAGATTGTTGTTAAATTTTATGAACATTAAAAATTAATATATAGTATTATCCATTTTTTTAAATTAAAAAGTATTATATTTGCACAAAAATTAATTAAAAATCATGAAAACGATGAAAATCTTAATATCCATAGTATTTGTATTGCTTATATTCACACCAACTAAAATAAATACTATGAATTTACAATTTGAGTATATTAAAAATAGAAGAGAAACATTTATAATTAAAATATTATCAAATGATATAAGGAATGATATTTTAAATATTATAAAAAATAAGACAGATAATAAATGGTTATTAAATTTAAAAGATAGTATAATTAAATCAGTAGATGATAAGCACATATTATATATGGAGGAACAACGTGTTAATTATAATATCCCAAAAGAAATTTATTATAGACAAATATGGAAAGAAAGTACTTATAACCCAGTAGCTGAAAGTTATGTAGGTGCGTTTGGATATATGCAAGTATTACCAAGTACTTTTATTTGGGTTAAAGATTATTTAAATTTAGATATAGATGATATAAATGATCCATATGATAATATTAAATGTGGTACATTTCTTATGAGACATTTAAAAAATAGAATAGATAAAAGATACCCTGACCATAATGAATATAAAAGATGGAGAAGAACATTATCATCATATAATGCTGGTTACGGTGTACATAATATAGCATTAAGGGATTATAAAGAAACAAAAGATTATGTTAAATTTATACTTGATATATATAAGCAAATATCTTAATTATTTCTTACTATCTCTATAATCTTCTAATTGGTTATTTAATTTATCAAAATCGACAATGTGATAGTCATCATCATCTTTTGATGTAATATCTATATCGTCTATATTCTGTTCACCTGCATTAATGCTTGTACTTGCTAATTCATCTCTTATGTCTTTATAAAAGTCCTTCATCTTTTTTTGTATTTCATATAACATTTTAATAGAATCTCTTATTTCTTTTTGAAATGTTCCTACAGCTTGATACATATCAGGATCATTTATACCCATATCTAACTGTTTCATGAGATTTATTAATCCGCGTTTTGAACAAAATAATGAAAATTTTAAATCTGATAATGCTATTGCATCATTTTTAATGATATTACTAATATTACGTTTCTCTAACTCTTCTGTATTTAAATACAAACTGGATAAACAACTTAATGTCTCATCACAATCTGTTTGTATAGAATCTATTTCTTCTTGATAATTAAATACTTCAATATCATTAATACCGGGTAATATATCATCATTTGGAAATAAATCATTTGGGTTTAAATCTAAATGATCATTTAATCCTTTCATTTCTCCTTCTAGTGATGATATATTTTGTCTTAATTGATTAATTTGTAATGGATTTTTTTTTGTCATAATTAAATACAATTTAAATTTAAATGTATATATTAAATATTATAAATCCTTAAAAAATTAAACATTAGTTTGTAATTTGAATATAATATCTATTATGAATATATGGATAACTAAAAATATAAGATTTGGGTATAAATACACTATTAATAAATCTTCAAGAGAAGAAATATTAGAATCCACAAATTGGTTAATTAATTTAATAAAAAATAAAAGCAATAAAGATGATATTTTTATATTATCAGGTGGTTTATTTTCCAATACTAACCCATCAATAGTAGCTATAAACGATGCTCATGATTTCTTATTAGAATTAAAAAATATCTGTAACGTTTATTTAGTAAATAGCAGTAGAGATAATAGATTATTTAATGGTAATTATTTCTCAACATTAAATATATTTAATTATGTAAATATTATAAATGACACAACAGATATATCAAATATTACAATAATACCGTTTAATAAAACTCATAATAATGGTATATCATTAGATGTAGAATTAGGAATGTTTAATGGTGATAAAATACCAAATTTAATGCAACTAGAAGAAAATGATGGTAATCAAGGAGTTATTGTTTATAACGATATTAAACAAAAACATATTTTTTTAGAAAATAAAAAATCACCTAAGCATGAAACAATCACAATAAACAATATAAAAGAACTTAAAGAATTAAGCGATAATATTCCAAATAATCATATTCATATAGTTATTGATAAAACATTAATAGATAATCATAAAACACAAACTGATATATTACTGTTTAAAATAAACCCATTTAGTATAAAATATACTGATGATAAATATGATGAAATTGTGGATGATATTAATATCAATTCAATTGATGTTGATGATGCTATAATATCAAATATCGGAGATAATGAAGAATTATTAACTCAATTTAATAGAATTAAATTAATTTTAGATAATAAATAATTATTTAGCAAAAATTTCTAACCACCTAGACTCATTACCATATAATTTACCTTCTTTAATATTAAATTGTTTTATATTAAAATATAGTTATATTATTTGACAAAATTTCAGTTTATTTTTATTTTTTATGACATTTTTTCTTAAAATTTCTAATGGCATATCATTTGACAATATAATATTAAAATTGATTAAATCACAAAAAATAATTTTAAAACTATGTTAATGATAAGAAACAAACAAGGATTACCAACAATGGAAAGTTTTGTAAACGACTTTTTCGGTTTACCATCACTATTAAATGAAAAATTTGTAAATAAAAACTTTGTAGGTGATGTGAATGTTACAGAAAACGAAGACAATTATGAATTGTCGGTTGCTTTACCCGGATACAAAAAAGATGATGTGTCTATTGAAATTGAAGATGATGTTCTTGTAATTAAGAGTGATGTTGAAAACAAAACTGAAGATGATGGAAAAAATTATGTAAGAAAAGAGTATTACAAGAAATCATTTGAAAGAAGATTTGTATTATCTGATGATATTGATATAAATAAGATTGAAGCTAAAATGGAAGATGGTATTTTAAATGTTACCATTGATAAGATTAAAGAACTTAAAACAGAAAGTGTCAAAAAAATTGAAATTAAATAAAAAAGTGGGAAATTTCCCACTTTTATTTTTTACATGTATAATTTTTATATATAATAAAAAATAAACATAGTTATGAAACATTTAATGACATTTGAAAACTATTCAATTTTAGGATCAACCGAATTGATTAAAATATCTAACGAGCAAGGAGAATCCATTGATGTTTATGCTAGAATAGATACAGGATCAAAATCATCTAAAATATCAGCAGACATAGCAAAGAAATTAAAATTACCAGTAGTTAAACAAAAGAAAGTTTGGAGTCCACTAGGCGAAGACAATAGAGTATTTGTTGAATGTCAAATGAATATTAATGGTATTGAAATTAAAACAGAAGTGGGTATAGCTGATATGTCAGATATGTCATATGAAGTTATGATTGGTAGAAAAGATATAGAAATGGTTGATGGTATCGTAGATATTAAAAAAGATAAAAACGATAGAGTTAATGTCGAAGATGTTCCAATTGAACAAGAACAACCTGTTAATGTTATAATGACACAAAAGGATTTAAATATTATTGGCAAAAATGATAATATTAATATTATTGAAAGATTAAATCCTTTACCAGAAGATTTAGATGAAAAAGTAGATGAAATCTATAAAAAATCATTAAAAGATAATTATTGGAAAGGTCTTGATAAAAAATTCCCAAATTATAATACACCAAATTCAGAAGATAATGATAATGCCATCAGATATATTATGAGAAAAATAGTTACAAAATATCACGATGATATTAACTGGGATATAGCAGGTGATAAAATGATTAATAAATTAAAAGATGGTATATTATAATGATTAATAAAGAATTAATTTTTACTGATAAAAATATACATTTTAAAGATGATCCAAATAAATTTATAATGATGGATTGGGAAACTCCTTTAATGGAAAGACACGCTGAAATAGTATGTCAAAACGGAGGGGATATTTTAGAATTAGGATTTGGTATGGGTATATCAGCTAATTATATACAAACACATGATATTAATAGTCATACTATTGTAGAATTACACCCACAAGTATTAGAAAGATTATACAAATGGTCAGAAGATAAACCAAATATCAAAATAATAGAAGGTGATTGGTATGAAAACTGGGAGAAAATTTGTGAAAATAAATATGACGGTATATTTCATGATACATATCATGATAAAAATAAACTAAAATTAAGAAAATTTGTGGAATCTTGTATAAAAATAGGTGGAATATTTACATATTTTAATCCAACTGCCATCGATCAATATGATTATAATCAAATGTTAAAAAAAGAATTAGTTATGACAATATATGATAAAAATGATTACTATAATGACTTATTCAGTTATTGCACATGGGTAAATTATTAAAAAAATAAATTAAAAAATATGAAACCAAAAGTCAAACAAATGAATAGATTCGTTAAATTTTTAGTATTTAATAGTGTTATTGGTATAACATTAGCACCATTCGGTATTTATATAAGAGAAGGATATTTTAGAGATAAAACAATTAATCATGAAAAAATACATTGGAAACAACAAATGGAAATGTTAATATTGCCTTTTTATATATGGTATATTACAGAATTTATAATAAGAATATTTATTAATGGTAATAATGCTTATAGAAAAATATCATTTGAACAAGAAGCATACAAACACGAAAATGATTTTAATTACATTGGTAATCGTAAGAAATTTAGTTGGTTAAAATTTTTATAAAAAAAGGTGCAAGATTATGATATATTAATATCTTTTTACTATCTTTGTATTATATGATTTGTTTAATTAATTTTATTCTTATGAATTTTTTTGATGATTATGGTGTTATTCTTGATGTTATTCGTTATGATGTTAAGAGATATTTATCTAAACATGGATTAAAGTCTGTTGTTTTGGGTATGTCTGGTGGTATAGATAGTGCGTTGGTCGCTGCTATTATTAAACCGGTTTGTGATGAATTAAATATTCCTCTTATTGGTAGGTCTATAACAATTGTATCTAATAAAAATGATGAAATTGATAGATCTATTAAAACCGGTAATGTCTTTTGTTCAGATTTTAATCATATTAATATAATGAAACCAGTTTATGATATTTTATTGAAAAATATTAATATCGGTAATGAAAAGTTTAATACAGATGATTATTCTACAAAAATTAGAGATGGTAATGTTAAGGCTAGACTAAGAATGATAACACTTTATAATTTAGCTAGTTTATCTGGTGGTATTGTTATGGGAACGGATAATTTAACAGAACATTATTTAGGGTTTTTTACTATAGGTGGTGATGAAGTTTCTGATTTTGAACCAATAAAATATCTTTGGAAAACAGAAGTTTATAATTTAGCGGAGTGGATGATAAGTAATGATTTAAAAACCAAGAATGAGAAAGAAGCATTACAAGAATGTATTGATGCTAATGCAACTGACGGATTAGGTATTTCTAATACTGATTTAGACCAAATTTTACCTGATTGGAGAGATAGACATTCAAATACTAGAAGTGGATATAAAGAGGTAGATTTAACGTTTATTGAATACTTTGAAAAATCTGATAAGGACATGGAAAAACATCCAGTTATTCAAAGATATTTAAGAAGTGATTTTAAAAGAAAAAGACCAATTTCTATAAGTAGAGATAAATTTATTTCTATAAAAAGGGATTATTTTATTTAATATATAATTATAGCCGTGTTATTGTGTGATTTCACGGACCATTCATTCCGTTAGGTTTGGATGTCAAAGTAAAGGAGAAAACCCTTTCACCATTGATCAAAATTGCTTAAAATTAATGGTATCTAGGTTAAGGTGGGTAAAGATAGGAGATAGTTTCATAATATCTTAGAAATACCCATCTTAATCAAAGATAAACTTTTTATATTTTTTACAATATATATTATAACATTAAAAATACTAAAATGAAAAAAATTATAATTAATTACTTGATTTATTTTTATATTACTTATATAGTAGAAGATTTTAGTGTTTTAAAACCATTTGGTAAAATATTAATTTATCCATTTTGGTTTATTAGAACATTAATCTTATTTACGTTATCACCATTATTTATATTCGAATATTTAATATTGGAATCTAATTTTTATAAAAATTTAAAAAGTGATATAGATCAAATAATTGGATAATTTTAAAAAAATATAATAATATGGATACAAAATGGTATGTAATTAGAACAGTTACAGGAAAAGAGAAAAAAGCAGTAGAACAACTAGAATCTGAATTTAAGAAGCCTGAGTATGAAGGTAGAATTAATCAGGTTTTAATACCTATGGAAAAAGTTTATATGACTAGAAAGGGTAAAAAGTATATAACTAAAAGAAATTATTATCCAGGATATGTTTTAATAGAAGCTGATCCTAATATAATAGGTGAAATTAAAAATTTAAACAAAAAAGTTAATAATGTTATAGAATTTTTAGGTGGTGATACTCCAATATCACTAAGACCAGATGAAGTTGATAGAATATTAGGTAAAATGGATGAGTTATCTATGTCAGATGAAACGTTATTGGATAAGTATTTAGTTGGTGAACAAGTTAAAATAATCGATGGACCTTTTAGTGGATTTATTGGTAATGTTGATGATGTAAATGAAGATAGAAAAAAAGTTAAATTAGCAGTAAATATATTTGGTAGAAAAACTCCATTAGAGTTAAATTATACACAAATAACTAAAAATGAATAGTATGTATAAATTATTTTTAGATGATATTAGAACACCATTGGGTGTTTCTTTATTTAGTAGTAACCCATTATATAAACATGATAATTGGGTTATAGTTAGAACATATAATGAATTTGTAAAAATTATAACTGAAAGAGGATTACCACTATTGGTTAGTTTTGATCATGATTTAGCTGATTTTAATAATAATATTGAAAAAACAGGATATGATTGTGCTAAGTGGTTAGTTAATTATTGTATAGATAACAATTTAGATTTGCCTGATTATTTGGTACATTCTTGGAATAATGTAGGTTCAAAGAATATAACTAGTTATATTGAAAATTATAAAAAACATCAAAAAAATGATCAAAAAAGTTGAAACTACAAAAACTATTATCACAAATATAAAATTATGTGATGATTGTGGTATAGAGATAAAAAAAGATATGGCTTGCTCTGTTGCAAAATGCGAAATATGTGGAAAAGATTTGTGTAATAAATGCATAGGACATGAAGCTAATTCTATTGGAGATTATAGAGAAGTTTATTGTAAGAAATGTTGGGAAATTGGAACTGAATATCGATTAAAAATTGAACAATTAGAAAATGAAATCGATGATTTTCATGATGAATGGTATAAAAAATGTTTAAAACATAAATAATATGATACTAAACTCAGAAATAAGGTATAATATTTCAAATGATTATAATAAATTATATGAATTATTAAAGAATGGTGATGTGATAATAGGATACACTGGTATTGATATTAATGATGATATAAATATGAGTTATTCCAAATTAATTCATATGTCTTATAATAATAAGAATAAAAGTTTTTATTTGGGTTTTGTTTTATTTGAATCGGATTTAACTGAAATAAATTTTAGTGATATTTGTAGAAAGTATAATATAAGATATATACCATACTAAAATAAATAAAAATGTATTTATAATTTTTTATATATAAATAAATACAAAAAAAAATAAATATAATTAATATGAAGTTATTGAAAAAATTAAAATCTTTTTTTATTAAAAAAGATACTAAGGACGTGATTGTTAAAGAAGAAAAATATGAATTAATAACAGATGTTAGTTCACATCCATTAACAGTAGACGTTAAAGAAGACGTTAAAGAAGACGTTAAAGAAGACGTTATAAAAAATGATAGTGATTCTAATGTAAATGATGATAATACTAAAAAACAGAAGAAAACATCTACTAAATCAACATCAAAGTCAACACCAAAGAAAACAGCAAAGAAAACATCTACTAAGTCAACACCAAAGTCAACAGCAAAGAAAACATCTACTAAGTCAACAAAGAAAACAAAAAAATAATAATAACATATATGAAAATAATTAATAAATTTAAGGACATTTTAAAATCTAAAGTATTACCACGGTTAGTTAAGAGTTGGTTACATATTATAAATCTTATTGTATTATTAACGATTTACTCTATTGTATATGAAAAACCTGATGTGATATGGGCTGATGTTATAGGTGGATTATGGATATTTGTACTATTAGTGTATTACATATTCTTTAGATTATTTGGCTTTAAATTACCAAAGAAAAAATCCTAACATTTGTTAGGATTTTTTATTATTATTATTCGTCATCCTCTTCATCAATTTCAACAGAATTATCATAATATTCACCATCAGTATGTTCATAATATGAACTACTATCAATATTTGGTCTCCAATCAGTACCGTGTTGATTTTCATCCGTATATACTTCAACAGAAACATCTCTATCTAAATAACTATTATACCAATCTGACCAAACAACATATCTACTTTTAATATATTCATCATTATATTCACAATAAGTTATATCATCACCTGTATAATCTTCAACCATATAGTCACCACCTTTTACTTCAATTGCATCACCTGATTCAACATATTCTTCACCATATTTACACCATATCATATTTTCTTCAGCGTAACTATCAGCTATATTTGCGTTATATCTATCTGACCAATAATAATCACCATCTAATCTATAATCATCTCCATACTCACACCAAGTTATTTCATTTTCATTATAGTAATCACCATAGTAATCAATATATACACCACCGTTGTATTCACCCGAATATCCACCTTCGGTATCATTTAATTCATAATATGGTTTATTTTTTTCGATATTTGAAAGTATTTCATCTTCGTGATGATAATAGGATAATGTGTCTAAATATGGGTATGAACTAGGTTCACTTATACCCCATACTTCCATATTTAATTTTTTTTTGGTATTATCTAATGGATCTACTATATATGTATAGGGTTTACTGTTTTGGTGTGATTTATATAACCACCCTTCTTTTTTAGCGTATTGTATGAATAATTCAATATCGCTATCTAATACTGTATAAACTCTATCCATAAATGTTCTACCACTTGGAATATTTAGTTCCCATAATAATGCTCTACCTCTAATTAAATTATTATTTTCTCTGTCTTTTAGTATTAACATTTTTACTCCATTATCTGAATAAAAATCAATATAATCTTCACATTCTTCATATCTCATACAAGAGTTATTTAAAACACTACTACCAGTTTCATCGACTGAATATTGTTCTTCATTGTACCAAAAATTTATATCACTACCTGATACTATTTCAAATTTAGATACATCTCTGTAAGATTTGAATATATTTACAAATGACTCTATGTCCTCACCTGGTTTACCACTATTTTCGTATTTATCACCATATAATTTTTTTATTAATTTACCTATTTTTATTTTTGTTCGATTTTTTTTATATATTATAGAATTATCATCAGAATATTCATAATAATCATAATTATTTATATCATTTTCTGATTTATAACCTTTATCATTTAAAATTAAATCAATTGCTTTAGATGATGTTATAAATGATACCATATCTATACCACTATTATCAATATCAATATAAGATATTTTTGATTTTTGTTTACTTTCTTCAGATTTTAATAAATCTATGCTGATATTATTATTATAAGTATCAACAATATCACTCAATATAACCCTTAGATTACTGGAAAAAATTAATTTTATTTCTTTATTTTTTACTGATTCTACTAATGAATCTAATAAATATTCATTAAAATTATTTACCATTTTATATAATATTTTTTTAACATATATATTAATATTTTAATTTAGATTTTCATCTACATCGAATCCATTTTTATCATACCAATATTCACAACACGGATATTCTCTACCTTTATCATCTAAATGTACCCATACTTTATCATTTATCCATTTAAATGGTTTATCTTCATCTGTTGGTAGATATTTTTCATTTAATGGTGGATCATATCCATCTTCATCTACATAATTATAATTACATTCACATCCTCTATGTACACAATCATCACATTTATAGGGATTACCGTCACCAGAATAACCAGGTGTATAATACCAAACTGCAATTTTTCCACAATTACATTTTTCTTTCATATAAATTATAGTTAATTTTTAAATGTGTTTATATATATATAATAAAAATCAATTTTATATTTTAATATATATTATAAAAAATAAATAAATATTATGAAACATGTTAAGACATTTGAACAATATAATATCATTTTTGATGAAGAGAAATTAAATGAAGAATTTTTAGGATTTGGTGAAAAATTAAAAAAATCCATTGATAAAATAAATTCACTTGATAATAAATCAGATGAAGAAATTAAAAATTTATTTATGGAAGTTTTTGAAAAAACTAAAACTGCTACTAACATTGCTGTTAACCACTGGAAATTAATTAAAAAACAGTTTGATGATAATAAAATAACAAAAGAAAAAATGATCGAACTTTTAAACAAAATTAAAGATGATTATACGAAAAATAAGAAAACTGGATATTTAGTATTTTCAAAAGGTCAAGTATTGTATAAATTTTCATCCGCTATGAGAACATCTATGGGTGATGGTCCATCATATGGTTAAAAAGGAGATTATCTAATCTCCTTTTTTAGAATTTTCATATCAATTTCATCTAGTTTATCAATACCACAATTGTTTATTTTATCTAAAATATTATCAATTGATAAATATTTTAATTTGTAATCATAAAAAAATGATTTGTTTTTAATTAAATCCAATCCTTCTATTTTTTTAGATTCGATAAAATCGAATGTTATATTATCTATTTTATAATTTAATCTACTATCTAATAAATCTGTTAATTTGTTAATTTTGTAATTGTCAGATAATAGAAAAATATATTGATTATCATTAATTATATCACTTTTTGTGTATGTAATATTTTCGTCACTATCAGGAAAATAATTATCATCGTGCATATCAATATATGTACCATCTTCTAATGATATTTGACTAACATCAAATAATATAATTCTAAATAAATCCATTATGGTAAATATTTGTTTATTAATGAATTATCAAATTTCATTAAATTTCTAATAGCAGATGAACTAATGTGTTCATATTTCTTATCACATGGTATATATAAAACTTTTGTATCAGGTTTTATATCTTTAATAAAAGATAATTGATTAGATTCATAATCTAAGTCTATACCATTTCTTATACCTCTAATTAAAGTCACATCAACTCCAGAATTTTCAATATGGGTTATATAATCGGTTATTAATCCATTATATTCATCAACTTGATGAAATTCTAAACAACTAGGTACATTAATTTTTCTTTTTTCTTTATCGGGATTATTTCCAAATGCCACAATAACCTTATCAAATATTTTTTCTGCCTTCTTTAAAACATCATGGTGTCCAATATGGTAAGGATTAAAACTACCTGCATAAATACCTACTTTTGGTTTTCTTTTTTCTACATATGAAATTAATTGTTCAATATGATTAGATCTTTTAGTAACGGATTTTAAAAATTCGATTCTTTTTTTCTTATAAACATCATAAGGTATAAATTGATATTCTTTAAATATTTTATGTTCATAATCAATTAAATCACCTATATCAGAATTTAAAATTTCTCTATCCAATAACCAAAATAATTTACTTAATGAATCAGTTGGGATTTCTGATGAAGATGTATCTTTTATTATTAGTGAACATCTATTACGTATATCTAAGGGTATTTGTGTATATTCATTTAGTAATTCAATCGATTTTTCTTCATTATTTGATTTCTTTGGGTTATAAATTATATCGTGGAAATATGCACATATGACAAGTATATCTTCTTCAGTTTGATTAGAAAAATTGATAGATGATATTCTATTTAATAAATAATTTAAGTGATCGATATTATGATAATATCTATGTGGCTCATTCCATTTAGATAATATATTATTAACTATTTCTTCTGATAAATATTTATAAATTGAATTTTTCATAATTTATTATTTTTACAAATATAAGAATAAAATTTTAAATAAAAAATACACTAAATCACCTTTTTAGTTTTCTTTAATTCTTGGAATTTAGAAACCCTGCCTATAATAGTTTGTTTATTACCGTTATAATCATTATGTTTTTTAATATCGGTATTAAATTTTAAAATTGATCCTTTTTCAATTTTATCACCTTTTACTAAATATCTATCATTAATAGTACCAAATTTAATAAATTGGTTATTATTTTCATCGACCATATTATAAATATAAGAAATCCCAAATGCGGTATTCATAGTTCTTATAGAAGTTACCGTTAATATCATATTTATTTTTTCACCAATTAATCCAACATATTCAGATTTTGGCATTAATTGTATCTTCTTATATTCTAAATATGAATTAAAAGCTGATAATAAATTAGAAATATCCATAATTCTAATTCTCTTGTTATCAGAATATGATTTACATTTTAATAAAAATTTTTCATATTCAGTGTAATATGTTTCTTTTTTCTTTTTTAAAACAGGTATGGTATCAGAATAATCATAATATTCTACCATAGTATCACTACCTTTTACTTCAATTGAATTCCAATAATTATAAATATCTTTAACTAATTCTTCATTAATTTCAATATTTACATTATCGTTATCCATTTTATAAAATGTTGATTTAACTTTATCAGGTGTAGATTTACCTTCGTTTGATCTGACCATTTTATAAAAA
>Ga0265295_1007244_pt1 | contig 12902 bp, 10 predicted proteins | sample Munlansysbiofilm_FD_192503 | JGI IMG/M metagenome (GOLD analysis project Ga0265295, IMG submission 192503) | Leachate microbial communities from a municipal landfill in Southern Ontario, Canada - Methane capture system biofilm | ecosystem: Engineered > Solid waste > Landfill > Unclassified ... | reverse complement strand
TCAATACAAAATTTTATAGTTGATTCTCTAAACTCTTGTGAGTAATTACTTTTTCTCATTTTTATTCTCCGCTTTCACTAATTTTAACATAGTTATTTTCTATGTCCTATTTAGTGTAGCCAGATCAGACATCCACCACAGTATTTATTTGAAAATAGTTTTTTTAAGAATTTGAACATATTTTTTCCAATAATTAGTTAAATTAATCTTTTATAAGATTAGTAGATATGTTATCTAAATAGTTTAAAATAATAACATTATGTGGTTTAATCTTTCGGCTTAAACTTTTATTATCCTTTTAATCGGATTTTTCTCAAAAAATAAAGGGTCAATTATATGACCTATCTCTTTGACCGCATTTTGAATATCTATACTAGAATCATATAATTCAGGATTTATACAAATATCTTCAGATAGATAGAAAGCAAAATAATTAACTAAAAATTCAAAGTCTTTATTTGCTAAATCTAATATCCATTTTGCTTGATTATCATAAATCTTTAGCCAAGCAATGATAATAATAGTTGAATTAATATCAGGTAAAATATCAAATGTAAAAGTTGGATTATGTCCATTAGAGTCATAATCACTTAAAACTGAACTAAAAGAAGATGAAATACCTATATTAGTTGGTAATTCAACGCTTATCCATGATAAAAAATCTTCATCTTTATTTTCGATGTGTTTTATTACAATATCTGACTCACTTTTTTGATTTACTAAATTTTGTTTTAAATTATTTATTCTATTTTTATTAATAGACTCAGTATCTATATTTGAATATGTTTTAATTGATTGTTCATTATCTTGATTTGCACGTTCTATTTCTTTTCTTATTTTTGAATAACCATACATTAATGTACGATAATGTAGATAATAAATATGCTCTTTTTCTTCAATATTTAATCCATTTTCTTCAAATACTTTAAATATTGATTCATGCTCTTCACAAAACCCCTTAAAGGTTGAGGCTAATCTAATACCTGTTAATTTATACGAAATCTTAAATTCATCAGTTTTAAAATCATATGAATGACCTAAATCTGCATTTAATGCATATACCTTATTATTTTTAGCAATACTAAGTAAAGATCTCTTCCTTTGTTGAGAATGTGAATCTACAGCTGTTTTATTGCAATTGGGATATAAACAAATATGCTTTTTATTATTTATCTGTTTTTGAGTATTTCTAAATGAATTGTTCAAATTCATTCTATTTTTTTCATTATCCATCACCATCCTTTATCATCTAAATATAAATTGTATAAAAGTACTTCTTAATTTTAAATAGATAATGTTCTAATATACAAATATTCAACAACCTGTACCTTTTGGAGTATGTTCAAAAATCTAACTCTTTTTGGAACAAGCTTTCGGTTAGTAAAAACTGCTTCAAAAATAAGAGGTTTAGGAACTTAACGTTTGAGTTGAGAAATATTTGAGCCACAGGGTCAAATATTTCTCTCCAAGGATTTGTTATATTTATTACCTCACTGGTCTAAAATATTAATAGTATTTTGAAAATAATTATGCTTTTTCCAAATATTTTTATCTCCAATTATATAAATCCTTTTTTTTGCTCTTGTTACAGCAACATTTAAAATATTAGGCTTTGATGATACCCAAGATTTAGAGTTTGTTGCAGTATTTCCGCCCAGCAATATAAAAACAACATCTGTTTCTTTACCTTGAAATGTATGTACTGTACCTACACTGTCATCTTTAATTTCAACTGCTTTATAAATAGACTTAAATGGAGATATAAGATAATAAGACTTTATATTGTACTTTGACACAAAATCATTCAAAGCTTTTAGTTCTTTAGTACTTGTGTTTTGTATGAAGTCTGAATTGTTAGATTCAACATTTATCCAAGAACTTACTGGAAGATAAGATAATTCATCATTGGCATTTAAAGAAGGAGTAGCTAAAACCATTTTATTGTTATAAGAAATCTCATTTGAAATACTAAACATTGGTTCAACACATCTTCTATGTACTACAAGAGGCATACCTACCCATACATTTTCATTATTAACTTTATAATATGAGCCATAACAGTTAGCATTATCAGCAACTTGTTGTGCAGATGAAGTCAATGGAGAATGTATTTTAGAAATATTATATTTTTCAGCTAATATTTGAACTAATACTTCTGGTGCAGTAAAAACAGGTTCTACTTGCAGCGGATCACCAACTATTAGTGCATTGTTTGCTCTATTAAGTAGTCCAACCAATGATTGAGGAGTTGCTTGTCCAGACTCATCACATAGTAGTGTGCCGAAACTATCAATTTTTTTAAACATTTTATATGATGACGCGAGTGATGTTGAAACAACTGGAAAAACAAATGATAAACAAGAAAAACCGTTTTTAAATTGTTCTAATTCTTGAATTGTCATATCTTTTTTTGTTATGTTGTTAATATAAAATAATATTTGACTAGAAAATTGTTCAAGATTTTTAATAAAAAGTATTTCATTTAATTGCAATGATATTTTAAATACCTCTGCTTTTAGTTTTAAATAACTATCCTTTGCATATAAAGAACTTAACTGTAACTCTTTTTCCTCTTTAGAAAAAAAGTTATCGTCACATATATTATATTCTAAGCTCTCTTTTTCAACTTCAATCTCTTTAATGATAGCTTGTAATGATCTGATTTGGTTTTGAACATCTAATAGTTTATTATTTAATCTGGCTAAGTTACTTTTATAGTCATTTATCTGCTTTTCTGCATCAGCAACTTGTTGCTTATAATCTCTTTCTAGCTTCTTATGCTCTAATATATTTTTTTCTACAAGAATCTCTTGACTTTGTATATCTTTATATTGTTTGCCTTTAAAAAGTTTTAAAAAAAATCCAAAACTTTTTAGCTCTTTTTGTATTATTGTAAGTTCTTCTTTTTTTAATGACATTTCTTCATGATTTGACTCAATACTTCGTTTAATATGCTCAAATTTTTCTACAGATTTATTTATGTTTTCATTTACACTAGTTATTTCATTTTTAATTTGTTTAAAATTTGATTCTTTTGCAGCTAATTCATTATAATGTTTTTGAATATCTATTAATCTTGTAAAAGTTTCTTCTTCTGTTTTTAACTCTTTGAATAAAAGTTCAAGATTATCATTCAATTCATCTTGTTTGTTATTAAGAACTGTTGTACTTACTGGATTTAATTCAATATGTTTTAACATACTCTCAAAGTTTGTTTTAAAATTTTTTATATTTGTACTATTTCCAAGAGTAGTTGTAATTAAAGTATAACAATCACTTTTATTATAAAATTTTTGAGCTGCTTCATATAGTAAGAAATCTTCTGGATTAAAATCTAAATATTCAAAATTTATTTCTTTTTGTTGTGGTAGTTCTTTAGTGATATTTTCTACTGCAGCATTATTGTTAGAGGTAACAATAATTTCATATTTTGAACATAGCTTTGAATCCAAAAATCCTTTTGAATTAAAAATTTTATAGTCAAGATGCTTACAATCTAAAATCTTTTTAGTAGTTATATTTGAAATAATATCTTTTAATAAAGTTGTCTTCCCAGTACCAGGCGCGCCATTTATACTGAGAAGATTTTCTTGCTTTTTATTTAAATCAGAAATAAATATATTTATTGCATTTTGCTGTGCATAATATAATGGATGTGGAGAAATCCATTTAGCATTTACATTTGAAAAGTATTCTAGTTTATTTATATCTTTTCTAATATCAATATTACTATTTACATCTAATCTATTTTGCTCTCCTTTGATGTATTTATGCGTTAACTTTTTAGGTTCTTCTTTTAATGCTTCTATATAGAAACTTGTCATATTTAAATCTAAAACATTCTCAATATTGTTTATTTGCTGGTTTTCAATTATTTTGGCAAAACAATAGTTGCTATTCTCCGAATAAAACACTTCTTTTCTTAATGCTAAAAATTTGATTAATGTCTCGAATATTGTATTTCCAATATCTGTGTTAAGAGGTTTCTTTGATGTTACAGTTTTGCCAAGCTTGAATTCATCTTTTTTTATAAAAGTATGTAGGAATAGATTTGAAGATATTTTATAAGATTGGTCATTTAAACTAATTTTATTTTTAGTGACTAAATGAATGTTTGCATTTTTATTTGTATCCGCAATTACTATTGCATTATCTAATATTGATAAACTATTATCAAACTCATGTAAAAACAATGTATTATTATCTTCACGATCTAATAATGACATTATATCCTCTAGTATTTTAACACTGTTATCGCTAGATGACTTTTTTAGTTTTGTGATATATTCTTTATCCATTAAACAAATAGATGTTTCAACATCAAAAGGTAAAAAATCAAAAATAGTTTTACCATTTTTAGCATACATAGATAAATTAAGTAAATAATCTAAATCAGGTATATAAATATCAGTAGGAATTGATTGGTCAAGATTAAACTTTTCACAGAATAAGCTATTTATATCTTCTTGAAATTTTGTTAACTCTTCATTACTAAAAGATTTATTGTTTATTATTTGATGCAATACAAAAAATATTGGATTTATTGATAATACTGTACCATCAATGCTTACAGGATAAAAATTTGAGTTTGTAAAGCCTGAAGCAAGGTAAGTATAGTCAGTAGATTTTAATTTTTCTAATTCTTTTTCTATTGCTTCATTATTAGATATTTCATCTTTGCTTTTTAATACTGAATATATATACTTGATTAAATCTTCACTTTTTATAAGTCCATAATATACTTTATAAATATTTGTGGTTTTAAATTTTATATCTGTATTTGAATTAGTAAGTTTTTTATATGCAAATTCATTTGTCAGCTTTTTGGTATTTGTACAATTTTCAATTTTTTTAGAAACAGTTTCAATTTTTTCTTTTGATAGATAAAATCTTTCAAAATCGATAATTTCACATAGTTTCCAAAATTCAAGTATATTTTTTTCTTTAGTCACAATTTATCCTATCAATTTTTAAATATAACGTTTAAAATGAGCAATCAAAAAGCCGCTTGCGGGTTTTTGATTGGTCTCCTTTGATTTGTTATATATCATTGTTTGCTTTCGAGGTACTGCTTATATTCTTCAATGATTGTTTTCATTTCTTCAAGTAACTTTTCATGATTTCTCATTATAGAATTAAAGTGAGGATTACTTGAATCAGCAATTCCTATTTCTGCCATTTTCATTGTTATGTCTGCAATTTGTTCTAATTGCTTGTGAATGAAAATAGAACTCTGTTGAAATCTTTTATATCGATTATCATCTTCAGTATGGTCTGGCATTTTTGACTCCTTTTACTTTCTATATATATCTTTATTCAAGCACATTATATAGAATAATTTAAAAAAACAAAAATAACTTACACATAAATGTTTGTTAATTGCCAAAAAAACTACATAACAAATACAATATTGCTTAAGCGTGGAATGTTCCCTATAAACTAGACAGTTACTAAACCTGTACCTTTTGAAGTATGTTCAAAAATTCAACTCATTTTGAAACAAGCTTACCATTAAGAAAAACTGCTCCAAAATTAAGAGGTTAAGAAAAAGACCGTTCAGAATTTTGTGTCCTATTTCTTGTTGACAGGTCAAACTTATTCTCTTTTAATCTGTCCTATGAACTGTTGACAGATCACAGTGGAGTGGTAACATTAATTCATACTCAGAATTAAAAGATTCTAAGTTTAAATAACAAGTTCCACAGCCTGTACCTTATGGAGTATGTTCAAAAACTCAACTCTTTTTGGAACAAGCTTTACGTTTGTAAAAACTGCTCCAAAAATAAGAGGTTAATGCAAAGACTGTTCAGAGTTTTGCGTCCTATTACTGTTGAAAAATGATAAAATAGAAATGATAACCTATATATGATAACTACATATTAAAATCAATTTAGATAAAATAATCATAAATAATATTATGGATTTAATGGAAAACAAATGACGAATTGGAAACAAATTAAAAGTCTTGAAAATAGGAGATATACCTTTTTTTCAAAGCCTATAAATATTAAAATTAAGATTAAGTATGAGTAACTTTCATTGGACAAATTTAATTAGTTTAAATAGCTCTCAAAATGATGCTTTTGAAGAACTACTTTGTCAATTAGCTAAGAAAGAACCTATTCTAAATAAAAAAGAGTTTATAAAAGTAGGTAACCCTGATGGTGGTGTTGAATGTTATGTTGTTTTAGAAAATGATGATGAAATAGGTTTTCAAGCTAAATGGTTTAATTCTACTCCTCAAGAAACTCAATGGAATCAGGTTGAACATTCATATAAAATAGCCTTAGAAAAACATTCTAAACTAGATACATACTACATAGCTATTCCCCTGGATAGAGCTGATCCTCGAAAAGATAAACAACAATGGTTTATGGATAAATGGAATGAAAAAGTTAAAAAGTGGAAAAAATTTGCACTAGATACTTATGGTAAGCAGGTAGAAATAGTTTATTGGGGAAGTTCTGAATTTATTGAGAGACTAGTAAAAGAAGAAAATGTAGGATTAAAAAAATTCTTTTTTAATGAAATTGATTTATCAGATAAATGGATTCAAGATAAAAATAAGTTAGCTATTGCTGACCTTGGTGCAAGATATACACCTGAAATTAATGTTGAATTAGAAATTGTTGAGAATTTTAATGCAATAAGCAGGAATAATACTTTTAAAGAACAGGTTGATACTATTTATCACGAGTTTATGGTTAACTTTAGAAAACTTTTAAATCGTCATAAAATTGATGAGAAATTGATACAAAATTTTGATGAATTAAATAAGAGTTTGATAGATTTTGAAGAAGAATATTTTAAGATAAACTTGATGGGAATAGAAGAAATTAATTTCTCGATCTTTGAAATTTATATTAATAATATAGAGTTAATATCTAATAAGATTTCTGAATCATTAGAAGAATTAAATGAAAAAGAGATTAAAGAAAAAAATATAAAAACTGAAAGGGGCTATAGAACAGCAACTAGTTTTGATAGTTATATTAGTGATTTAAGAAATGCAAATAGTTTACTTTATGAATTTCAAAATATTTTAACTAAACCATTTGTTAAATTAGGAAATAGTCCTTTTATGATTTTACAAGGTGATGCAGGCATAGGTAAATCTCATCTTTTAGCAGATGTTATAAACCAAAGAATAGAAGAAGGAAGTGATTCAATATTTTTATTAGGTCAACAATTTATGCAAGAGAAGTCTCCTTGGAGTCAAATTTTAGATGATTTATTAAGACTAAAATGTAATGAAGATGAATTTTTAGGTGCTTTAAATGCAAAGGCAGAGTTAAAACAAAAAAGAACGATTATTTTTATAGATGCAATTAATGAAGGCAGAGGTAGAAACTTCTGGAAAGATTATTTAGTAAGTTTTGTTGAGTCAATAAAAAAATACGAATGGCTAGGTTTGGTTCTAAGTATACGTTCTTCATATTTTGATTTAGTTATACCTGAAAGAATAAAAAAGGATGAAAGTATAACTACTATTACCCATTATGGCTTTGATGAAATAGAATATAATGCATCAAAGATATTTTTTAAGTACTATAATATTGAACAGCCTTCTATACCATTACTTCACCCTGAGTTTTCAAATCCTTTATTTCTAAAATTATTTTGCGAGGGGCTACAAAAGAAAGACCTTTGTAGAGTCCCAGAAGGTTACGAAGGTATATCAAATATTATTAAGTTTTTTATAGAAGGTATTGAAGATAAATTAATACATAAATATGAACCTATAAAAAAATTAAAGTTGCTAAATAAAATCATAGATAATTTAATTATCCTAAGTTTTGAAAATCAAGTTATAGAATATGATATAGCTTATGAAAAAATTGAAGAGATTTCATCTAAATATGGACTAAGTAGTGGGTTACTTGATGACTTGGTTTCAGAGGGGCTTTTAACACAAAATTTCCAATATAATTATGAAACAAAAGAGCATCATGAAACAGTTTATTTTATATATGAAAGGTTTGAAGATCATTTAAAAGTTAAATATCTACTTGAACAATTTTTAGATAAAGACAATCCTAAAGAGTCATTTGAAAAAGAACCTTTATGTAGTTATCTTGAGAATGACAAAATGTATTACAATAGGGGTGTCATCGATGCTATAAGTATACAACTTCCTGAGGTTTGCAATGTAGAACTTATAGATATGACAGATCAAAATCAAGTTTTAATTGAAAGTTTTTTTGATAGTTTATTGTGGAGAAAAGTAGATAGTATCTCACAAAATACTGTAGATAGAATATTAAGAAATATAGAAAATCCTTACAATAAAAAGAATATTTTTAAAACCTTCCTTTTAGTTGCTTCTAATCCAATACATCCTTTAAATGCGAATTTAATGCATAATTATTTAAAAGATTTTTCTATGAAAGATAGAGATGTATGGTTTATCTCTTTGTTGAATGATATTTATTTAGATTATGGAATAAATCCTATAACAAGAATTATTGACTGGTCATGGTCTGATGAAGATAAAAGTTATATATCAGATGAATCTTTACTTTTGAATTCTATAGTATTATCCTGGTTTTTGACAACATCTAATAGAAAATTAAGAGATTACTCGACAAAAGCATTAATTTCAATTTTACAAGGCAGAATTACCGTTCTTTTAAAACTTCTAAAAAAGTTTAAAGGCATTGATGAATTATATATACAAGAGCGTTTGTTTGCAGTTGCTTTTGGGGTTACTGTTAGAACAGAGAAAAATATTGGGTTAAAGGATCTAGGAGAATATATATATGGGAGTGTGTTTGATACTGAAGATGTTATTCCCCATATCTTACTAAGAGATTATGCTAAAAGTGCAATTGACTATATATCGTATTTGGGTATTGAATTAGATATAGATTTTGAAAAAATCAAGCCACCATATAAAAGTTATTTCCCCTCTATTGAAAAACTACCAACAAATGCAGATTTGGCAAAATATGAAGATAAAGATGATAGTTATAATCAGAGTAGAATAATTTCATCAATGATGACAGAATATGGTGGTGGAATGTATGGAGATTTTGGTAGATATGTGTTTGGTAGTAGTTTAAGTGATTTTGAGTGTAAAAAAGCTGAACAATTAATTAGTAATTACTCAGCTAAAAAAATATTTGATGAGTATGGATACAATGGAACTTTTTTCAATGATGCAGAAAAAACTATTCAAGAAAAAAATAGATATGGATATGATAGACATAATCATAAAATAGAAAGAATTGGTAAAAAATATCAATGGATAGCAATGCATGAAACTTTAGCAAGAATAACGGATAACTTTAAAATGGAAGATCCAAGCACTGGATGGAATGGTACAGAAAAAAAATATATTGACTATCAAGGAACATATGAGCCGTATGTTAGAGATATAGACCCTACAATTTTACTTAAACAAACAAACTCTAATTGGTATATCGAAACAGATAATAAGCTATGGTGGAGTGCTAAGGCAGATTTTCAATGGAAAATGGATAGCAAAGGGTGGATTAATTTTACTGAGGATATTCCAAATCCTAAAAACTCTATATTTTTTATTAATAATGAAGGTGAAGAGTGGATTGCTTTAAATTCTGCACCTAATTGGATAGAGCCAATTAAGAAAGGGATTGATAAGTCTGACATAGAGCATAAAAAAGCTTGGTACATTTTACATTCTTATTTAATTCCAAATGAGAATATTAATGAGTTTAAAGAATGGGCAAAAGATCAAAGTTTTTGGAATAATTGGATGCCTAGTTCTAAAGAGCATTATCAAATGTTTAATAGAGAGTTTTATTGGTCAGATACTTATTCTTTTTTTCAAAATCCATATTATGGATATAAAGAATGGTCAGAAATAGATAGTTATCAAAAAAGAAGTAAATATCCACACAAAGTTGGTTTAACAACTTCAGAATACTATTGGGAATCAGAGTTTGATTATTCTAAAGAAGATTCATTACGCATGATTAAACCATCTAATATACTTTTTAAAGGTTTGCAAATGAGATATGCAAATAAAGAAGGACATTTTATTGATGAAGGTGGTGAATTAATCTGTTTTGATCCAAGCATATATCATGAATCAAATCCATGCTTAATGGTTAGAAAAGATAAGCTTATGGAATTTCTTTCAGACAATAATTTAGCTATCTGTTGGACACTAATAGGTGAGAAACAAATAATTTCTCCAATTTCTAGCCGAGATAATAGGCTAGGTGTTATGCAGTTGAGTGGACATATTTCTTTAGATGGTTCAGGTATTATAAATGTAAAAGATGCAGATTCTGAATTTGAAAAATATAATACTAAAATTAAAATTGAAGATATGAATAAAACATAAAAAGGGGAAAGTTAGTGGAATTAGTGTTTCTATCAATTAATAACTATAAAAGCTGATCTGGCTTCACTAAATAAGACACAAAAGAGCTATTAAAATACAAGTTCTACAACCTGTTCATTTAGGAAAATAGACATTACTTTACAATCATTCTAATATATGAGATAAATAGTAAGTTCAATACAAAGGATTTATTATGAATGTAGGTTACGCAAGAGTTTCAACTTCTAGTCAAAATCTTGAGAATCAAATTGATCAACTCAAGAGTGCAGGCTGTGAAAAGATATTTTCAGAAAAAAGATCAGGAAAGAATGAAGCAGATCGCGAGCAATTTAAGATTATGATGGGCTTCGTAAGAGAAGGTGATGTACTTTATATTACAAAACTGGATAGATTAGCAAGGTCTGTAATAGACCTTCATAACATTGCAAAGTTTTTACAAAATAAAGATGTAAATCTCAAAGTATTACATCAAAATATTGATACAACCTCTCCAGCAGGTAGACTTTTATTTACAATGTTAGGTGCTATTGCAGAGTTTGAACGTGATTTGATAAATGAACGCGTTAGAGAAGGAATTGAAGCTGCAAAGAAAAAAGGTATTCAGTTTGGTAGAAAAGCTATTCTGGGTAATAAAGAGAAATTTTTTATATACAAGCAGCACGAAAAAGGAAAGTCTGTTGAATGGTTATCTAAGTTTTTTCATGTAGCTCGTAATACAATCTATAGAGCAATTAAAGATGTAGCTAAGAAGAAGTAGTCAATTTGACTACTTCATATGTTCAAGAATTCAACTCTTTTGGGGAAAAGCTTTTCATCAGTAAAAACTGTACCAGAAGTAAGAGATTCAGGGAGAGACTGTTCAAAATTTTGTGTCCTATATTCTGTTGACAGATCAAACATTTTATACCATGTTTACTTGATATAGCCAAAAATATATATGTCAAACCTCATTAATATTTTCGTTATTTTTAATAATACTCTGATGGATCTATTTCTATTTTTTCTATTTTTTTTGAAATATCATTTATATTTTCTACTATATTTTCAAGTTCTTTTTTCGCATCTTTTAATTCGTTTAATAATTTATTTATTTCAATTATAGATTCGTCTAACATAGTTTTACCTTTTTTCTCAAATAACATAAATAATTTTATATTAATTAAATCTTAACATAAATAGTGTATTTAGTCAAATTAAAATACATTTATTATTTTATTTTAGTTAAAATAATAAATATTTAATGTGAAAAAGGTAAAAATGATTTATAAAGAGTTTGAACATTTACTTGAACTATCTGGCTTATCAAAAAAAGAATTCTCAACTATTGTAGATATGAATTATACAAGTATTACAAACTGGAGTAAATCAAATAAAGTACCAATTTGGGTAAAATCATGGTTAGAAAACTATATAAAAGCAAAAAGTTATGAAGATATAAAAAATAAAATATTTGAAATAGAAAAATTGTAAGAAATATATCTAATCAATCAGAAATAATAGTTTTAAATCTTTCAGAATATTTTTAATATTTGACAAAACTATTCACCTGTACACATTTGTCAAATATAACAAAATAACTGGAAATCTTGATGCAGATGGTAACCCTAAAAAAGGTTTAGTTGGTCAAACTTGGGAGTATGCGACTAAAGGAGGAGAAGACTTAGCCCCTAAGAAATCTAATCCAACCTCTGATATATCCGTAGATAAATCCAACAGCACCAATAATGATAGTACCCAAAACGGCCCAGCCGATAAAAGCGATGATAAAACCCATAATTACTTCTTATATAATTTATTCATATTTTTTAATTTTAGAATATAGATTAGTTTTTTTTTCTACTTCCTCTTTTTAAAACTCTATGCCAAATTAAACCAACTATATAAATAGCAAGATAAAGAATACCACCTAAAAATAAACTAGTCAAAATAGTTCCCATAATAGTCCTCCTAATAAATTAACTTGTGTTTACACTACATTTGTAGCTTGATAAAGAATTATTACACAACTATACTTAAACACTTCAAATGTAGTGTAGGTATATGAGTAAAGATATAAATAAATTAAGTACTGATGAACTTTATATATTAATTGGTAAAAATGTTGCTAAATATAGAACTAAAGCTAATATGAGCCAATTAGAGTTATCTTTAGAGATGGGTAATAAATCTTCTAGTTTAGTATCTGCTGCTGAACTATATGCCAATAAAAGAAAATTTAATATAGCTCAACTACATAAAATCGCAAAAATACTAAATATTGATATTTGTGAGTTTTTTAAAGCTTAATATACAATTACTATTTCCTATAAAACTTCCTTCGAATCTAATATCATCTTCTTAATTGCATCATACTTTTTTGCTTTTTCATAATGTTCTATAAATGGTCCTACCCATTTTGGAACTTGAATATCATGAAATCCCCAATTGTTTAGTGTAGAGTAGGGAACATGAGTTATTTCTGAAAACTCTTTTTGTGTTAAATTAATATCCTTTAATCTTTTACAAAACTCTTCTTTTGTCATAAATTATCCTATTTATTATCTAATATAGTTTTAATTGTATCATAAATTTA
>Ga0265295_1007243_pt1 | contig 12905 bp, 18 predicted proteins | sample Munlansysbiofilm_FD_192503 | JGI IMG/M metagenome (GOLD analysis project Ga0265295, IMG submission 192503) | Leachate microbial communities from a municipal landfill in Southern Ontario, Canada - Methane capture system biofilm | ecosystem: Engineered > Solid waste > Landfill > Unclassified ... | reverse complement strand
AGCAACCTCATCCACCGATGCTTGTGTAGGACAGGTCAATCCTGGAAGTATCATATTGGGTTTCAAGATCATGCCTTCTAGTAGCACAGCTTGTTTGTAAAGCTGATTGAATACCATGTGCAGCACCTCTTCAGTAACTTCAAAGCAGCGCTCCAAGCTGTGATCGCCATCCATCAGCACCTCAGGCTCAACGATTGGGACCAATCCGGCCTCCTGACAGAGCGCAGCATAACGAGCCAAAGCATGTGCGTTTGCATCGATGCAAGCTGGGGTTGGAATACCATCACCCATTGTAATTACTGCACGCCATTTCGCGAAGCGGAGACCCATTTTAGAATATTCGTTAAGGCATTCGCGCAATCCGTCTAATCCTTCAGTAATTTTTTCGTCGAAGTGAGCTGCCATATTTTTCGCACCACCATCTACTTTTATTCCCGGAATAATTCCAGCCTTGATAACAGCTTGTATAAAAGGAGTGCCATCAGTCAGAGTCTGCCGTATTGTTTCATCATAAAGTATGGCTCCATTAATGCAATCGCCAAGCCCGGGTGTGGTAACAATCATCTCACGATAGGCGCGTCGGGTTTCTTCTGTTTGAGGGATTCCCAGTGCAGCAAAGCGTTTGTTACAGCTTGGGTTACTTTCGTCCATTGCCAAGATTCCTTTATCGTGGGCAAGCAACGAATTTGCGGTATTTATAAGTCCTTGCGTATTCATTTTTTCAGACTTTTTACAAATAAAACAGTTAAGAGCCGCCTCATGTTCAAATATTTACTAAAATTTAACACGAGCTGCAAATGCAGAGGCTCCAGGTATGAGATGTCTTTCCCCTCAGAACCGATTATCATATTGCGTCAATACTGGTTATTGTATTTCCTTCTTATTACTTGTGCTTTCATTCATGGGCTTTGTCTTTATTTCATTCAAATCTCATTATCCTCTTCCAGGTCATTGTGGTTATCGCCGCCCAGGCTGTAATAGTTATTCTCTTCATCCTCATTGCCAATAACTTCCTTGGCATCATCTAGTTCTGCACCGGGGACATCAAGGTCTTTTCCGCTAAATTCATCGTCGAGCTCTTTTCGTCTTGAAGCATTGGTGCTGTTTGCTGCTTTTGTTTTGGAAAGGTCTTCGGGATTTATGTCTCTTTCTTCCTGAAACTTTTCATAAATATCTTCGCTGTCAGGATAAAGGGGATAACCCTCCGGATCATCTACTTTTTCCTTCTCTGTTATATTTTCAAAGGGTTTCAATTTTTTGATTTTCTTTTTCATTTTTTTAGGGATTTTGAACTGACGAAATTAAGCTGCGGAGAATGAGAAAGCATTACAAAACTTTTGAAATAATTTACATCTTCCTCACAGGCGTCAATGAACTAATTCTTCTTTCAATACAACAGCCTGATTCATTTCGGTGTCTTTTGCTGCATACAACAGCGTAAGTGTTTGCTTTTTAGCGATTTCCCGAAGGCGATCCAAATCGTTTTTTTTGCTTTTAAGCTCATCGCGATACCGTTTTGTAAATTCTACAAATCGCTCCTCTTTATGATCAAACCATTTTCTGAGCTCAGTAGAAGGTGCAATTTCTTTGTCCCACTCATCAAGCTTTGCATCTGCTTTGGAAATGCCACGCGGCCAAAGCCTGTCAACCAAAATACGGTAACCATCATCATCCGATGGGTCATCGTAAATCCGCTTTAATTTTATGTCTTTCATGTGTTTATTTTTTTGCACTAAGCTTTCAATTGATCCAATTCTAAAAATTTGGTTTTCATAACACTTAAAGCGAAAGCTCCCGCGGAAGCGGCAAAAACCGAAAAGTTGAGTGCGCTTTTTATTCCTGTCGAAAAAGTCATCGACAAAGCGAATATTAGCAAAAGAAAACCACTTAGTTGCGCGAACAGCTTGGTTTTGTACCCTATGAGCAGACAAACTGCAAAAACGATTTCGGCAGCGGTGGCAATGAATCCAATTGCAGGTATTAAGGATTCGGGGAACCACGGGTTCAGCACTTGGGTGTATGCCAGAAATGCATCCCAGTTTCCCCAGACAGAAAATTCTTTGCTCCACAACCCAAACCTGTCGGCAACGGCAGATAAAAATCCAACTGCAATTGCCAGTCTCAAGAATAGCTTAATTATTTTTTCTTTCATCATGAGTAGTTTTAGTTAGGCTGATAAAAACACAGGAAAGTGCGAAAACATGTCGCGATGCAGTTCCATCCGTTGATTTGCAAAGCCTAGGAGTTAATTCTGAAGACTTTAATCGTGCTTTCATGATAAACTAATTCGTGTTTTACTTACAGTTATTGGTCAGGGCAATAAATTTCATCTGAAGTTTTTCGTCCTTGAATTTCCCTGAATAGCTCGCAGTGTGGGTTGATGAATGGGTGTCTTTGATGCCGCGTGAGCGAACACAAAGATGCTCTGCATCAATCATTACAGCAATATCATTGGTTTGCAGGGCTTCTTTCAGACCGTCGGCGATTTGCCCGGTCAATCTTTCCTGAACCTGAGGCCGGCTGGCATAATATTGAACCAAGCGGTTGATTTTCGAGAGACCTATGACTTTTCCGTTGGGAAAATAGGCGACCTGCACCTTGCCGATTATGGGCAGAAAATGATGTTCGCAAAAGCTGTACAAAGTGATATCCTTTTCAATCAGCATTTCGTTATAGCGGTACTTGTTTTCAAACAAAGTAGCATCTGGTTTATTAGCAGGATTTAGTCCGCCAAAGATTTCCTTTACGTACATTTTTGCCACCCGATGAGGCGTTCCGCTCAGGCTGTCGTCGTTCAGGTTTAAGCCTAGAACACGCATTATTTCAGTAAAATGATTCTCTATCAGTTCGATTTTCATGTCATCGTTCATCACGAAGGCATCCTCACGAACCGGCATTTGCGGTGAACCAATACTTTGTTCTTCACCAATCAACTCGATAATATTTCTATTAAAACTCATTGCATTATTTCTTTAATTCTGTTCATCACCTTATCCACCACGGCATCGCAATAAATAAGATTAAACTCAAAGACTTCTTCAGCCGAATAAGACTTCGTTAATTCGTCTCTCAACATAGCTTTAGCCCGATTTAGCCGCACTTTCACGTTTGCCTCGCTAATGCTTAAAGCTTCTGCTGTTTCTTTTACATTCAGCCCGTTCACTTCCCGCAAGGTGAAAATCATCCGGTAATCTGAGGGAATATGTAAAATGGCATCCTCCATTATAGAGTTTAGCTCTTTAGTCATAACTGTTTTGTTAGTATCTAAACGTTCTTCAGTAATAAACACAGGTTTTGATCCTTCATTTATTTCTGAACTTATTATATGCTGATAGCTCCATTTTTGCTGTTTTTTATAACAATTGTGAAGCATTATTTTGATTAGCCAGGTCTTGAAAGACGCGCGGTGTTCAAAGCCCTTTAATCCATTAAACGCATCAATATAAGTGTCTTGCATCAAATCTTGGGTGTCTTCGTGATTGTAATGGTGCGACCGCCCAATCTTATATAAATAGGAGTTGTATCTCCTGATAATCAATTCATACAATTTCGTTTCGCCGTCTAATACCTTTTGAATGAGGTCACTGTCAGAGTACTGAATAGATTCTTTCATACATTTAACTTTTTTAAGTCATTCTAGCCTTTGGCTGAAAAGATTAATTTACTCTACGATCAATTCACCTTTCATAATCAAGTGGATGCTACAGTAATAAGATTCACTTTTTGTGATAACTTTCTGCCAAGATTCTTCGGACTTCAAAAGCGGGGAAGCCCAGGCTTTGTTGACCTCAGTTACATCATGCGGCACGATGTCTTTGTTAATCCAAACAACGGTATCTCCTTTATTCACTGTTAGTTGTGCAGGCTGAAACTGCATGTCTTTAATTTCAACCACATAAGTTTTAGCTGTTGTTCTCGGGCCGCCGGAGCAGCCGTAAGAAAACAGCATCAAAGCAAATAAAAAGGAGATACCGTATTTGATAGAAGATTGAGCCTTCATTTGTTAATTGAATTGTTTCTGAAGCATTTCTGCATGTCCAAGATGTGTTTCCAGAATAGGCACTACTTTTTGCAATAAGGCTTTTAATTCCTCATTTTGCGACTGCGGTATCAGCACTGTTTTTACAGCTCCAATCACCGCTTTGTGGTAGGCAACTTCATTGTCTACATAAGCTTTGTCAAAGTCTTTTCCGGATTTTGAATTGAGCATTTCCATTGTCTTTTTTGCATCGGCAGTCATTTGTTTACTCACTGCATTGTCTTTGGGTGTAACATTTAGCTTAGTTACCAGATCTACTGCCAAACCAATAACAGCATTGTGATCTGTAATCATGGTTTTTGCAAATTCCACCACTTTAGGATTTTGCGATTTTTCTACCGCAATCTTTGCGAAATCAATGTCATTTTGATTGGCGACAACAGCTACAGAAGCTATTTCGGGATCGGTTAACGCGGGACTTTCTTGTCCGAAAACCGGCGATAAAGTTGTAACATAGCCAAGAATCACGCAGGTGATAAGGGCTACTTTTCTGAGATTTTTCATTTGCTTAATTTTTAAGATTAGTACTTCATTAGAGTAGGGGTGCAATGAAAAGGTTACAAATGGACTAACAATTATTTAAAAAAGTTCAGCATTCTCTGCTAATCAATTACTTTGAAGGATGCTCTATCAATGGCCGAAAAGTAATTTCGTCCACTAAAAAATTATCAGGAGTTTCGATAATTTGCACTATTAGCTCTGCAACATCTTTTGGCAGCAAATAACTGGGGTGTAGCAAAATGCCGGAATCATCGAAAATATGTGTGGCCATACTTCCGGGGTTTACGCAGGTAACTTTAATTTTGTGTGGACTCAGCTCTTTATACAATGCTTCACTAAATCCCTGCACTGCAAATTTGGTGGCAGAGTAAGCTGCCGTTTTCGCTCTTGCAAGCTTGCCAAGGATTGAGCCAATGTTGATGATGTGGCAGGTTTTGTCCGTCTTTTTCATCATCGGCACGATAGAAGCAGTCATAAAGACCATCCCATTTATGTTGGTGTTGACCATGTTATACCATTGCTCTATCGGAAGTTGATCAATTTCGCTACTAAGGAATCCGGCCCCGGCGTTGTTGATGAGGATGTCGGGAAACAGTTCATCAGAAAAGCTGTTCTTTACCCAGTCATCAATCGCCTTTTGGTCGGAAACGTCCATCCTAACAGGAATAAAATTTGTACCCAACTCATCTTGAATCGCATGAAGCTTTTCCTGATTACGCGCAAGGCCATAAACCGTTGCGCCTTTCGCTACCAATACCTCTGCAAGTGAAGCACCCAATCCGGCGCTGGCACCAGTTACTATCGCTATTTTGTTGTTTATTTTCATTGTACTTACTTTTTTATAGGTTTTTAATTCATGCGAGATTATCAACTGACAATTGCGAAATCTGTTCGAAAACGACGAGTGCCACCGCCCGTAAAACTGCTTTATTGCTTTTGGCTGCCTGCCAGGCAAACATTCTCAACAACTTGCGCAATCCTGTTGATGGTCTCAATATCTGTCAATCCGAAGCGTTCTTTAAGCCATTTCGGATCGTTATAGGAAATGTGAACATGCCCCTTTTCATCTTCCCAAGCCAGCACCTTCATCGGCAGATCAATAGCCGAAAGCTGTCGATCCTGCATCAGTAAAGTGCCAATCTTAGGATTTCCGAAGAGGATAAGTTCGGTAGGGCGTAGTTCTAATCCTTTGTCCTGCGCCTCTTTAGCATGATCAATTCGAGCAAAAAGATGCCAGCCTTCATGCTCAATTTGAGTAGCCATGCGGCTCGCAGCTTCGCTTACAGAAAAATCGGATGTCAACATCTTTAAGCCATGCATTATTTCTTGTTTTTAATGGTGTTGCCGAGGTTACGTCTCTTCGTTCGCTCCTTCGAGGTGGTAAGTCAATTTCCCATCGACTATTCTTGCAGGCTGAGTGTAAGGGTGTTCTTGAGCCTTTTCCACAGCCATAATGTGCATTACGTTCCAGCCTTCTGCTTTCAGAAAATCGGAAATCATAGCGCGATGACAACGCCACCAAACTGCCTCGGAGCATAAATAGGCGGTGCGTTGTGTCAGGGCTATGTACTTCAGTTCATCGATTCCTAGGCGGAAAGCCTCAGTTTCCATATAATCAGCATAGCCACGGAAAGCAGGATGTCGCCAAGAAGTATTTTTGGAGTCAGGAAGCACTTTCCTTCTGCCACCAAGATTTTTTAGGTGGATATACTGAAAGCCGGCTTGCGGCAAAGATACTTCAAGTGCTTCTTTATTAAAATGTGGAACCCTGCGCGAGCCCGGGAAACTCCTCACATCAGCCAGCACTTCAATCTGAAAAGATTTGAGCATCTCAATAAACTCTTTCAGGCTATGCGTGGAATGCCCGATGGTCCAAATACTTCTATGTTGCTGATTCGTATTCATTTAATAAAAAATGAAGACTATCGATCTTGTCGGGATAGTCAGTTACAAAGCTTTGATGGTTCCGCAGGCAATGGGAACTGTAATAAAAGCCGGTACGCCGGGTAGCGACTGGACAGTAGCAGGCAGCGGGTCTTCTTCAGGGATACCGTGAATAAATATCACGCGATCTTCCAGTGAAAGCTGATCAATTCCGTACTTTTTCTGAATGGCTGCCTCAAGTTCGTCCAATGAAACAGTCATAGTGTAGGTAATCAAGCCATTCACATCGGCAACAGGATAGCTGTCGCTCTTGATGGCCAATTCAATGGGAGCACCGTTAAATGGCACCAAAGTTTTCCCGGAATAGGCATGCGTTTCAATAAGATCGATAACGCCGTCCTTATTCGTGTCAGCTTCGGCTGGAGCGCAACTGCCTTTTTCGCCGCTGATGAACCCATGAATATGTTGCAGGTGCATCATGTTTGGTGGAAGTCCTTTCACTACCATAATAATACTAAGCTGGCCATTGGCAATGGTGAAGATGGCTTGTCCGGATACCTCGTCTTTTGTAAGCTCCGGATTCATTTCATTGATTTCTGCGATGTAGGCTTTTTGAGCTTGGCCATAGGCTGTGCCTACTATAAAGAAGGCAAACAGGATGAAGATGATAAGATTGAATTTTTTCATAATGCTGATTTTTAGTTTAAACTATGTATTGAAAACAAAGAAATTGATCACAGCTTTTTGAGCAAATGATTTCTTTCTGATAGCTTTCACTTCCTTAAGTTTTAAGAACAATACCTCATTAGATAATGACTGCTAATGAATAGATTACATCTTGTTTAACAAATAACCAAAAAAATAGTTCAGCATTCCGCTCAGGGCAATTAGCCAGAGGGCTACGCTATCAATGACCAATGCGTGATTTCATCAGAAAACGAAACTGTAAATCGCTTTTTGTCTTTCACACTTTTACCGTTAATTTATCCAAACCTACCGTTCGTTTATTCAAAACCGACATGCGCTTATTTACTCTTGAATTGAGCTGCTGTTCAGCTTAGCTTTGGTCTTCGTTTTGAATAAGTTATCGCCAAAATATTTTTAAAAACCCATAAAAAGACATGAAATTTTTCACTAAAAAAAATAAACCTTCCGGCCCTCTTTTAATTATAAAAAAGAATACGGATGACGATAATGTGAAAGAATACAAATCAATAGAAGCGGCAATTGCCGATTTGGAAAATGATCCGAATATTTCGGCAGAAAAAATTGACAAATTGAGGTCTTCACTTAACAAACTGAAAAACAAGAGCTCAATCAAAATACAGGATGGAGAGATAGTAAAAAGAAACTGATTGTCTTTACTTAATATACCACATAACGTTTGTATATAAAAACATTTACACTACTTTTGTTCTCATATAGAAACATTATGAAATCAAAAAAGAATATTCTCCTACCAAAAGAAAAAAGAATTCTTGAAAGTCTGGGCGAAAAGATAAAACTGGCCAGGCTGCGCCGAAAACTAACAATGGAACAGGTTGCTGAAAGGGCAAACATTGGCAGAACAAGCCTTTGGCACGTAGAAAAAGGAAGTGAGCACATCAGCATTGGAATTTTTCTTAAAGTACTTTCGGTGCTCGGAATGGCTGATGATTTAAAAACCGTTGCCGAAGATGATTTATTGGGAAGAAAACTCCAGGACCTGAATATGGTAGTCAAAAAACGCGGCTCAAAAACCACCTAAAATGAAAGAAATAATTGTTTATGCTGATTGGATGGAGTTGCCGGAAGTTACAAAAATGGGTCTTTTAAAATGTGAACAGATCAGAGGGCATGAAATTTTCTCATTTGAGTATGAAGAAAATTGGCTAGATAGTGGCTTTGCCCAAGAAATAGACCCTGATCTCAGCTTGTTTACCGGTATTCAATATGTCAAGGATGATAAATCCAACTTTGGTTTATTTCTTGACTCATCTCCCGACAGATGGGGAAGGATGCTCATGGAAAGAAGAGAGGCAATTCTCTCGCAAAATACGCAAAAACCAAAGAAACGTTTGACAGAATCTGATTTCCTGTTAGGTGTGAACGATGAAACAAGAATGGGTGCGTTGCGGTTTAAACTGGACGAAGACGGCGATTTTTTATCCAGTCAAAAAGACGCTAGAATACCACCATTGACGAGTATACGTGAACTTGAACAAGCTAGTCTAAAATTAGAAGATGATGATTTTATAGAAGATAAGGAAGCACAAAAATGGCTGAATATAATCTTAGCTCCGGGTTCCTCATTAGGCGGAGCACGCCCCAAAGCCAGTGTTATGGATTTGGAAGGACAGCTATGGATTGCTAAATTTCCAAGTAAAAACGATATGGTTGATAGCGGGGCGTGGGAACTACTGGTGAATCAAATGGCCAATGAAGTAGGCTTAAATATGGCCGTTGGGACGGCTAAAAAATATACCCAGAGACATCATACCTACTTAACAAAACGATTCGACCGAGCAGCCGATCAGCGTATTCATTTTGCCTCTGCTATGTCGCTGTTAGGATATAAAAATGGCTACAATAACAAAGACGGCGGCAGCTACCTGGAAATTATTGAACTCATTGAGCTCTATGGGGATAACATCAATGAAGACATCAGGGAGCTTTGGAAAAGAATTGTTTTTTCAGTGGCCATATCAAATACCGATGATCATTTACGAAACCACGGCTTTTTACTCACCAAAACCGGTTGGAAACTATCGCCTGCTTATGACCTCAACCCAAACGAAAAAGGAACTGGACTGAGCCTAAACATTTCTGAAGACGATAACAGTCTCGACTTTGAGCTTTGTCTGTCAGTAATCGATTATTTTCGATGGCAAAAACAAGAAGCTGCCAACTTTATCAAGCAAACTAAAAGCATCGTCTCCCAATGGAAAAAAAGAGCCAATCAACTGAAAATACCCCAGTCAGAACAAACAATAATGGAGTCAGCTTTTAAAATATGATTACTAAAATCTAATAAAACTTTCTCTTGTAACATTTTAAACCCCAAAGGTTTACCAAACCTTTGGGGTTTAAAAAAACCTAGCTCAATTTACTTCACAGGAATGCGTTTCAGCACTTCGAGCGTGAGTTTCCAGAATTTATCAACGGTCTCGATATTAATACGTTCGTCGGGAGAGTGCGCTCCTTTGATGGTCGGCCCGAAGGAAATCATATCCATTCCCAGATATTTATCGCCAATCAAGCCACACTCGAGGCCGGCGTGAATGGCTTTTACATCAGGTTGTTCGTTGAATAAATCCTTGTAAGAAGCCTCGGTGATTGCTCTAATCTCCGACTTGGGATTCGGTGCCCAGCCCGGATACCCGTTGCTGTGGCTCACTTTGGCGCCGGTCATATCAAAGCAGGCCGCAACCATTTGCGCAATATCTTCTTTGGCAGACTCAACCGAGCTGCGCTGAGATGTAGTGATAAGCGCGATGCCGGCGTTCATTCTCACAGCAGCAAGGTTAGTGGATGTTTCCACGAAATCGGGAATGCGCTGCGACCAGGCAATTACGCCATGCGGACAAGCATATAAGCTGTTGAGCAGCTTATGCTGATCACCAGCTACCATCAGCTCTTTCTTCGCGTCGGCGGCAGCTAAAGTGATTTTAAGATTTGGCTCTGTAACCTCATATTCGTATGCCATCTCGACTTTTGATTTCTCTACAAAAGTCACAAAATCATTGGCTTTGGCCTCAGGAATAGCAACGATGGCATATCCCTCGCGGGCGATGGCGTTTCTGAGATTTCCGGCTTCAAGGTAATTGATTCGAAGGTCGAAATCGCGGGTGGCTTTCCACAAAATACGGGTGATCAGCTTATTGGCGTTGGCCAAGCCTTTCTGTATGTCGTCGCCGGAATGGCCGCCTTTCAGTCCTTTCACGTCAAGACGATAAAAAACCAAGCTGGATTCGGCTTTTTCCATTTTATAAGGCAGCTCAATCACTGTGTCCTTGCCACCGGCGCAACCGATAAACAGCTCGCCTTCGTCTTCCGAGTCGAGGTTGAGCAGGATTTTACCTTCCAGGAATCCCGCCTTGAGGCCAAAAGCACCTGTAAGTCCGGTTTCTTCGTCAATGGTAAACAGACATTCGATAGGGCCGTGCTCAACGTCATCAGCCACCAAAAGGGCCAAAGCCGCGGCAACACCAATGCCATCATCGGCGCCAAGCGTTGTTCCTTTGGCTTTTACCCAGCCGTCTTCAATAAATACTTCTATGGGATCTTTCTCAAAATCGTGTACGGTATCGCTATTCTTTTCGCAAACCATATCCACATGACTTTGCAAAACAACCGTTTTTCGATTTTCAAAGCCGGGTTTGGCTTTGCCTTTTATCAAAACGTTTCCAACCTCGTCTTGTTTGTATTCGAGTTGGTGCTTTTTTGCAAAATCAATGAGGTAAGCAATTATCTTTTCCTCTTTTTTAGATGGGCGGGGAATCTGCAGTATCTCTGCAAAATATTTCCAGATCGCTTCCGGCTGTAGGCCGTTCAATACTTCATTCATAATATGTGAGTTTATCCACAAAATTACAAATTAAAGCCCATATTTCTTTCAATTTTTGATTTTTTACACGCTCAATTAGGTTTTTTTAACCTCAAAGCTTTCTCTATGCTAAAATTATCGCTTTAGAAGTTTAATGGCTTCAGCAGGATTTTTCGATCCAAAAACAGCACTTCCGGCAACCAGCACATCAACGCCGGCCTCAAACAAAGCAGCGGCATTGTCAGCGTTTACGCCTCCATCCACTTCTATCAGCACTTCGTGATCTATTTTAGCTATCATGCTACGCAACTCAGCAATCTTCTGAAAAGTCTGCGGGATAAACTGCTGGCCACCGAAGCCCGGGTTTACCGACATCAGCAGCACGACATCCGCATAGGGTAATACATCCTTGAGCAAACTAACGCTGGTGTGCGGATTAAGTACCACGCCGGCCTTCATGCCAGCTTCTTTTATCTGCTGAAGGCAGCGGTGAAGATGGGTACAAGCTTCGTAATGCACCGACAAGATATCTGCGCCGGCATCGCGAAAAGCCTGGATATAGCGATCAGGTTTCACGATCATCAGGTGTACATCAAGCGGCTTTTTGCTCTTTTTGCTGATGGCTTTCACCACGGGTATTCCGAAAGAAATATTGGGCACAAAAACACCGTCCATGATATCCAGGTGCATCCAATCTGCTTCACTCGCGTTGAGCATGTCTATTTCTTTGCCTAGTTCCAGGAAATTAGCTGACAATAAAGAGGGCGCAATCATTTTTTTCATGAGCGGAAATGGTATTAATTACAGCATAAATTTATGCAAAAATAAAAAAAGCACCCTTAGGTGCTTTCTATTTATCCAAGATAACTTTTTAATATCTTACTTCTGCTGGTATGTTTCAGCCGTCGGATGGCTTTTTCTTTAATTTGTCTGACCCTTTCGCGGGTGAGGTCAAATTTTTCGCCAATCTCTTCGAGTGTCATCGGATGGCTTCCGTTTAGGCCAAAATACAGTTTTACAACATCAGCTTCGCGCTGGGTGAGTGTAGAAATAGCCCTGTCGATTTCCTTGCGCAGTGATTCGTACAAAAGCTCCGTTTCCGGTGTGATGGCTTCCTCACTTCTGAGTACGTCGTACATATTATTATCCTCGTCCTGAATCAGTGGCGCATCCATAGAAACGTGCCTTCCGGCATTTTTCATCGACTCTTTTACCTCATTTTCAGTAATTTCGAGAACATCGGCTATCTCCTCAGCATTGGGCTCACGCTCAAATTCCTGTTCTAAGCGTGCATAAGCCTTATTGATTTTGTTGATAGAACCGATTTTATTCAGCGGCAAGCGAACAATACGTGACTGTTCGGCCAGGGCTTGAAGGATCGACTGACGAATCCACCAAACGGCATAGGAGATGAATTTAAAACCACGTGTTTCATCAAAACGTTGCGCGGCTTTTATCAGTCCCAAATTGCCTTCGTTGATCAAGTCAGGAAGACTAAGTCCTTGATTTTGATATTGTTTAGACACAGAAACAACAAAACGAAGGTTAGCCTTTGTTAGTTTTTCCAGGGCAAGGTGGTCGCCTTGTTTGATGCGTTGTGCCAGCGTAACCTCTTCTTCAGCAGTGATGAGTTCAACCTTACCAATCTCCTGAAGATACTTGTCAAGCGAAGCAGTTTCCCTGTTAGTTACCTGTTTAGTAATCTTAAGTTGCCTCATTTATTGTAAGCTTTATTTGGCATGTTGTACGTTAATTTATGAGTTTTAGTTACGGTCATCGTTACCTTCCGGGCGCGGAATTAATGCTTTGCGTGAAAGTTTCATCTTATGCGTTTTGGGGTCGATACCAATCAACTTCACTTTTATCTTATCACCAACCTTCAGCACGCTTTCTACTGTTTCCAATCGACGCCATTCTATCTCGGAGATATGCAGCAGGCCATCTTTGCCTGGCATA
>Ga0265295_1007240_pt1 | contig 12907 bp, 11 predicted proteins | sample Munlansysbiofilm_FD_192503 | JGI IMG/M metagenome (GOLD analysis project Ga0265295, IMG submission 192503) | Leachate microbial communities from a municipal landfill in Southern Ontario, Canada - Methane capture system biofilm | ecosystem: Engineered > Solid waste > Landfill > Unclassified ... | reverse complement strand
GCGTCTCTCGTGTTTCAGGAGAGAGGTTGAGCTTCTCATGGAGCATCTTCGCCTTATGACGCGAACCCAAGACGCCAACATAGGCGATATCGCCGGAGAGCAGCATCTGTGCTGACTCCTGGTCAAAAGCATGGCTGGCGATGATGCAGGCGGTATAGCGGTTGGTGAACAGCTGGCCGAACGCCTCTTTGAGCGTGGGCTGCACCACAATGCTGCGGGCATGGGGGAAGAGCTCTTTCGTAGCAAATACTGCTCGGGTTTCCACAACTTGGACAGGGATTCCCAGAAAGTGTGCGAGCTGTGCAATGGATTGGTTTACATGCCCCCCCCCGACCAGGAGCAAGGAGTGGGGATTAACCGGAAGGCTGAGATGGCACGTCCAAGCCGGGGTTTCAACAAAATGAGGTTTCTTCTCGTGCAGGACGTTTTTTGCCGCTTCAAGGAAGGTAGGATGGACAGACCCGATGGTGGCACCTCCCTCACAGAGACCAAGAATGGCAGGGGTAGGTTGCAGTTGCAAGCCAAGCACATGGTCGAGTCCTGCTTCCTCCCATTGGCGCAGGCGGATGAAGGCGTTCTGCTCTTCCTCAAGGGTGCAGGAGAGCAGGTAGAGGTACACCATCCCTGCTGCCTGGACCCCTCCTTGGTGAACCGCAAACGAGAGGTGGCGTTGCTTCTGCCCATTTACCAGCATACCAAGAGCTTGGGTAAGGGCGTAGGCTTCCAGCTCCCCCCCACCGATAGTCCCGTGCATCGTCCCATCAGCCTGGACAACCATGCTTCCGCTGTTTCGGCTGGCAGATCCTTCGGTTTTCAGTATGACGGCGTAGATGAACGGTTTGTGCTCCCGACTCAGACGGGAAGCGGCTTCGATGACAGTGTATTCCATGATTCAATCCTTATGGAACAGAGTGTTTTTTGCAAGGGAACCGATGAGTAGTGTATGCTTGCATTGCAGTTTCTGCAAAGTTTTTTTCTGACTGTCGGATAGGGTATCTGCCTGGTTGAGCAGTACAACCGACGTTCCCTGCACTCCCTTGCAGATGCCTTGGGGGTGGCTGAGGAGGTAGGACAGCGTTTCGGCTGTGACGAGTTGATCATCCTCTTCTTCCCAACCGAAACACGCTTTGGAGAGCGGTTTGCCCAAAGCACCCACTGAGGCAATGGCGAGGGTGGCAGTAGTGAAAGAAGGGATGACAGGGTCGCGCTCGGTGTGCAGCTTCAGTTCACACCCTCGAGCCCCATCGGCCTCCAGCAGGAGTACGTCGTAGTGCTCTGTGAGTTGTTCCAATGTCTGCTCATCGGGGGAAAGCGCCTTCCGCGCTCCCTTCAGCGCATAGAAAACCTGCTCTCCTTGGTGTGGGGCGTAGGAGAGGACTTCGTCATCAAAAAAGTAGCGATCACATGCATAGGAACGCTGGTCCGGCAGCTGGAGTTTGGTGGTGGTGGAAACCAGCACCCGCTTGCCTTCAAGGGCATAGGAGTGGGCAAGCGCAATCAGGGCGGTGGTTTTTCCCCCGCTTCCGGTGATGCAGATGCACTTCTCACTATGTCTGAACAGTGTCTTGAGAGCAGGTAGCAATGCTGACATAGAACCACCATAGCACCACCGATGCGGTGATGCAACAGGCATGGATTTCTTCTATAACTGGTCAAAGATCCAGAATCCTTGAGAATGTACCCATGCAAACAAACACGTATAGGTACGCCGGACTCGACGAAGTGGGGAAGCAGTATGTGCTCTGCCTCTTGGATGAAAGAGGGAAAAACCCTCACTACTACCAGGGACGCAGTGACACGATGAAAGGGCAAGAGAAGTGTCTTGGGTTGTTGAAGGCTCCACGCAAGGTTCTCGCTGCCTCGACTCCCTTGGGGCTCCTGTTGTTGGCAACCTTTGGGGAAGAGAAGCTCATGCTCAAAGGAGAAGATGAGCACTACGCAATCTGGGAGCGTGCAGGGGTGGAACGAGGCAGGAAAATGGCACGGTTTACCGCCTTATTGCTCTTCTCCTCCTTCCAAAGCCCGAAGATCCTTGATGAGCGAGAGAAACACCACCTCTTGGCCATGCAAGGGGAGGCGATGGAAAGCATTCGGCTTTTGGGTGACGAGAGTCAGCGCTCCCTGGATTCCTTGCTTAAAGGAAAGGAAGAGAGCTCAGTCGTGGACAAAGCCTTGTGTTTGGAAGTGAAGAGCAGGCAGGATGGGATTGCCGTACCGGAAAAGGTGCCCACAGCACCACCGATACAGGAAGAGGACTCCTTCTTTTCCCGTCTCTATCACACCCTGCAAAAGCTGAAGTGAGTTGTTAGTTTTCCTTGTACGTGTAGCCGATGCCCCAGACTGTTTTTATTCGCTGGCCGTAGGAGCCGAGTTTTCGGCGGATGGTGGCAACTTGCACATCGATGCTGCGGTCGGTTACCGGATAGTCGCTGCCCTTTACCTTGGTAATCATCTGGTTGCGGGTGAAGACTTGCTCGGGATTGGAGGCAAGCAGGTAGAGCAGGGAAAATTCCGTGGCGGTAAGTTCGACTTCACTGCCGTCTAAGAGGCACTGGTGTTTTTCCTTGTCCATGACCAGCCCTGCATGATGGACTGCACTGCTGCTGCTCGATTCGCTGAGGCGACGAAGGACAGCCCGGATCTTGCTGTTCAGGACATTCATGCTGAACGGTTTGGTCAGGTAGTCGTCACAACCGAGTTCAAGGGCGGTGATGATGTCACTCTCATCCCCCTTTGCCGAGACCACGATGATGGGAACAGTGCTTTGCAACGTATAGCGAATTGCCTTGATGGCGGTAAGCCCGTCCATGACCGGCATCATGATATCCAGGATGACCAGATCGACAGGTTCTTTTTCAAGTACAGACAGCGCTTCCTTGCCGTTTTCGGCCTCAAAGACCGTGTAGCCATTGCTGGCAAGGGCATAGCGTTCCAGTTCGCGGATATCCAGATCGTCTTCAACCACAAGAATGGTACTCATGCCAAAACCGTAGTCCACAAGGTCCCCGCTAGGCAAGAGGGGAGCCTCAATTTCACACATTCCTCATAGATTTGCGCGTCAGACGCAAACAGGACGCCCCAAAGGCGTCCTGTCTGAAGCAGGTGCTTGTCCTAGTTCTTGTTGGCAAGAATGGTGGCAAGCTCGGGGTTTTTCTCGATATTCTTCTGCAGATCCCGTTCACGACCCTTGTTCACATACTCCTTGTCTTCAAAGGTGTAGTGGAAGTTGGTGTGGACATCATAGGTGCCGTTCATCAGGGCATATGCATCCTCGGTCATGACCAGTTCCTCATCGGTGGGAATGACCAGGATCTTCACCTTCGAGTCGTCGGTGCTGATCTCAAACTCGCCATTGCGGCTGAAACAGACTTCATTCTTGTGAAGGTCCAGGTGGGCTCCGATAGCTTCGAGACCCTGGCAAGCACCCTTACGGATATGGCGGGCCATCTCACCGACACCGGCAGTGAAGACAACAGCATCAAGCTTGCCTCCAAGCAGGGTGGCATACCCACCAATGTACTTGGCGATCCTTCTGCACTCCATATCAATGGCGAGCTGGGCCTTCTTGTCACCTTCCTGACTTGCCTTGAGCACGTCACGGCGGTCACTCTTGCCGCACAGGCCGATCAAACCGCTCTTCTTGTTCAGGGCGGTGTCCATCTCCTTGGCACTCATTCCGGTATTTTCCATCATGTAGGGAATGATGGCAGGGTCGATGTCGCCCGAGCGTGAACCCATGACCAGACCCTCAAGCGGGGTGAGCCCCATGGAGGTGTCTACGCACACACCATCTTTCACTGCACAGATGGAGGCACCGTTGCCGATATGGCAGATGATGACGTTGGTGTCCTTGTTCTCTTTGCCCAGCAGAACTGCTGCACGCTTTGCACAGTAGAGGTGGCTGGTTCCGTGGAAGCCGTATCTGCGTACGTTGTAGTTGGAATACCACTCATAGGGGACTGCATACATGAAGGCGGCTTCGGGCATGGTCTGGTGCCATGCGGTGTCAAGGATGATGGCCTGCGGTACATCGGGCATAGCCTTGCGGGCTGCCTCGATGCCCATGATGTTGGCCGGCATATGCAGCGGGCCGAGGGGGATGACCTTTTTCAGCTGCTCGATGACCTCGTCGGTTACCAACTCGGACTTCTTGAAGATTTCTCCGCCATGGAGCACCCTGTGTCCGACAGCCCCAATCTCCTTCAGGTCGCCGATCACACCGTACTCGTCGTCAAGCAACATCCTGATGATGAGCTCGATGGCTTCCTTGTGGGTGGGTGAGGAGAACTCTGCGTGGTACTCCTCCTTTCCGTTTGCTTTGTGCTCAATGGTGGAATACTCTAGGCCAATGCGTTCGACAACACCGACAGCGAGAATATCCTTGTTCTTCCAGTCATAGACTTGGTACTTGGCAGACGAGCTGCCACAGTTCAAGGTCAAAATTACCATGCATGTCTCCTAATGTTTCTCATTCGATATGGTATGAATGTGTAGTTGGATGATACCAAGACATTAAAGCACTATTGGACGGAATAATCAACATGAAGCAAAAAAGGAAGAGGTAGTTCTTTTCCCATCATGAAGGTAGTGTTTCCGCTTCTGCTCTTGGCCTGTGTGTGCTCCCTGCCTGCCAAAGCACTTTGGACACTGCAAGCAGATCCCAAAGCGCACATGGTCAGGCTCTCGATGCAGGAGGATGAGCAATCCATTTCGCTTGGTTTGGATGTGAGGCAAGGTGAGGTCGATCTGGATGTGAAGCGCCTGATCTATCGATCCGGGAACTGGGGTGTGGCAGCCTCTTCGGTCGATTTGCATTCGGTTTTTCCCTCACTTGAGAACAGGACATGGGAGTCGGTCAGACTTTCGCATGGCTCTCACAGCCTGAGTTTGGTCGCAGCGGGGAGCGACAAAAGAGGTTTGGTAGGGCAGTGGAACAGGTTCTCATGTGCTCTGCTCGACATGGGATCGCTGGCACTTGGGAACTTATACATACCCTACCAACGTACGATGCAAGGAACGACCTTCCTTTTCTCGTTTCAGGAAACACAAACGCTTGCATCGCTCTCTTTTGCCCCCTCTTTCTCCCCTTCACAAGGCGTGCGACTCGCCTCCTCGTTCTCACTCAGCCTTGGTCCGATCACCTATCACCAGGTCTTCGATGACCACAGGTGGCAGCGCTCCAGTTCCTATGAGCTGCAGTGCGATCTGAGCAATCTGCACATTGTGTGGAATGCGTCCAGCAAGCTGGGACCACGACCCCTGTTTGGGGGAGAGATGCAAGAGCTGGAGCATACCTTTGGCTCTCGACTTTCCTATGACTTCTCTGGGTGGGAGTTCTTGTTGAGTTGGCAGCAAAAACGGGGTGTGGGGATACGAACTGAGCAGAAGATTTTGCTCAGTCTCACTTCACACAAGATTTCCCTCGAAGTGGGGTACCGGATCAGCAGAGGGATGCATGTGCGACTGGGAAGCGGGACATCCTTTGTTGAGTACTCCGAAGAAGGACTCTCCTATCATCTGGAGTTGGCACAAGGGGCTGTGGAATTCCAGATGCTTTCCCATCCGAATCAGCTGCGCATTCTCTACCGCTTCACCACCGGCCGAGATACTGGATCTCCTCGACCAAGGTGATCTGGAATTGCTGTTGCACCTCTTGCCTGACATGTTCGATCAATTCTTTGATGTCGCTGCTGGTTGCCTTGGCATTGGAGTTGATGATCATGTTGGCATGCCGATGGGATATCTGAGCCCCCCCGATGGAATATCCTTTGAGGTTGCACTGTTCGATGAGAGCTCCTGCCTTGTAGCCTTCTGGGTTGACGAAAATGCTTCCGATGCTGGGATTGTCATACTGGCCGTTTGTCTTGCGCCGGTGCTTGACCTCGTCCTTCTTCTTGCGGGCTTCGCTGGTTTGTGTGGTGGGATAGAGACGGAAACCTGCCTCATAGAGGATGATGTCATGCCGGTCGGTGAACGGGGAGCGGCGATAACTGAACTCATCAAGGTGAATCTGCTTGCGATGGAGCTTGCCATCAAACGTCATGTAGTCCACATAGTAGAGCAGGTCGGAGATGCTGGTTCCATGGGCGCTGCTGTTGCCGTGGATGGCCCCCCCGACAGTACCAGGCAGCCCTCCCAAAAGCTCAAGTCCGGTCAGGCCATCCTCGATGGCAAGATCGATGGCACGATCGAGGCCGAGGCCGCAGCGGACGCAGAACATCTCTCCTTGTACATGGCGACGCTTGAGGTGGCTGGTGATGATGGTCAGCCCCTCAATGCCTTCGTCGCTGATAAGGCTGTTGGTTCCTCCCCCCAGAACGGTAATGGGGAGCTTGTTCTCCCTTGCGTAGTGCAAAAGCTCTCTCAGCTCCTCAAAATCGGAAGGATAGGCAGCCAAATCGGCTACGCCTCCTGTATGGATGCTTGAATATTGGGCAAGCGGAACCTGCTTCAGGAGCAGTTGGTCAAGGTTGATTTTTTCACCGCTATTGCGTACATTGGTAGGCATGGAGACATCTTACCCCCTTTTTCTGGGGTGGGCAACCTAAAGGAGCTCTCAATGCCTGTCCTTCTCTATAATACGATGAACCGTTGTGTCGAGGAGTTTGTGCCGCTGGATGACCAGCAGGTCGGCCTCTACTCCTGTGGCCCAACGGTCTACAACTATGCACATATCGGCAATCTCAGAACCTTTTTGTTTGAAGACCTTCTGAAGCGAGTGCTTCAGCTCAGTGGCTTTTCCGTCAACCATGTCATGAACATCACCGATGTCGGCCACCTAACCGGTGATGGTGATGATGGGGAGGACAAGCTTGAGCACATGGCCAACAAGACCAACCGTACGGTCTGGGAGATTGCTTCCTACTACACCGATGCTTTTTTCAAAGACTATGATGAGTTGAATATGATTCGTCCCTCGACCGTATGCAAGGCAACCGACCACATCCAGCAGATGATCGCCCTGATCAAGAGACTGGAGGAGGGTGGGCACACCTATATCAGCGGGGGCAATGTCTACTTCAGCATCGACTCCATCCCCGACTACGGCAAGCTTGCCCGTCTGGATCTCGAATCTTTGCGCACTGCCGTGCGTGATGATGTCGAGGCTGACGACAACAAGCGCAACAGCAAGGATTTTGTGCTCTGGTTCACCAACAGCAAGCATGGCGAGCAGGCCATGATGTGGCCCTCTCCCTGGGGAAGGGGGTTTCCGGGTTGGCACATCGAGTGTTCGGCGATGAGCATGCACTATCTTGGTGAATCGTTCGATATCCACTGCGGTGGCATTGATGCCATTCCGGTACACCATACCAATGAGATCGCCCAAAGCGAGGCTGCAACCGGAAAACCTTGGGTCAAGTATTGGCTGCATGGGGAGTTCCTGCTTGATGAAACAGGCAAGATGAGCAAGAGCAAGGGAGAGTTCCTTACCCTCAGCCTGCTGAAGAGCAAAGGCTTCGATCCCATGGATTACCGCTATTTCTGCCTCGGCGGCCACTATCGCAGCCAGTTGAAGTTCAACTTTGACTCCCTCTCGACTGCCCGTACCGCCCGAACCAATGTCTATGATCGCGTCCAGAATCTGCTCAAGGATGGGGCGAAACAGGTGACACTTGCATCAGAACAAGCGCTTTCCTATCAGCGTGCATTCCTGGAACATATCCAGAATGATCTCAACACTCCCCGTGCGCTTGCAGACTTGTGGGGAGTGCTCAAGGATGATAGGCTCAGTTCTGATGAGAAGTACTCGCTTGTGCTTCTTTTCGATCAGGTGTTTGGTCTGAGGTTGTCCTCGATCACTGCCCCTGAGCAAGAGACCTTCCCTCCTGAGGCCGAGGCCTTGCTTATGAAGCGGGTGCAGGCTAAAAAGGAGAAGAATTGGGCACTGGCAGACTCTTTGCGTTCAGAATTGGACGCAATGGGGTACCTGGTCAAAGACACACCCTCGGGAAGCTCTTTGGAAAAAAAGATGTAACTTGGTTACTGGTGAGTTGTTAACGTTATGGAAATACAGAGCAACGATGAGCGAGCGTTCAAACAAGTATACGAGGAAGTATTCCCGATACTGATGCGCGTGGTGTACCACGTCACCAATAATCAGGATCTTGCCGAGGAGATTTGTCAGGAGGCTTTCATCCGGTTTTTTGACAAGGGGATGGAGTTTGCCACCCTGGATGATGCCAAGTACTGGCTGATCCGGGTGTCGAAAAACCTTGCCATCAACCAAGTGAAGCGGAAGGCCCGTGAACAGGGCATGGTGGAAAAGCTGAAAAAAATGCCAGCCAACCACTCCAACACTTCCGACGGATCGCAGGTATTGATGGAGAAGGAAACCCGCAAACTCGTACAGGAGGCGATTGATCAGCTTCCTGAGAAGTTCCGCTTGGTCATCGTGATGAAAGAGTACACGGACATGGATTACAAACAGATCGCCCAGGTGCTGCATATTTCCGAAAGTAACGTAAAGGTACGAGTCTATCGGGCACGAAAGATGCTTGAGTCGATTCTCAGCCAGGAGTAGCGCATGTGTGTTGATGATGAACTGTTGAATACCTATCTTGACGATGAGTTGCAAGAGCCCTGGAGGACGCAAGTCCAAGAACACCTGGGGTACTGCAATGCTTGTCGCCAGAGGCTGGAACAGCTGCGTTCCCTCCATCAGAAGCTGGTGGATGCGCGACTCGGCGACAGCGAAATCAAGGCGCGGCAGGAGAGGGTGTTTGCTTACTTTGAGAAAACACGGTTTCCTTCTACGAATAAGAAGATGCATATTTTTCGCAAAAAGATCCAGGTCAAGCTTGTTCCTGCACTGATCACCAGTGCTGCAGCGTTTGTCGTGGTGTTCATTGGTGCGTTTGTTCTCTTCGGGACCAATCCCCAGCAGGGACAGGAAATCCTTCCTGGGGTTGCTTCCCCCATCGATAGTGCTCACATTCGGCAGGTGACCGAAGTACAGAAACCTTCTCTCGATATGTTCAGTCTTGAACAAATTGTTCAGCATCTCGACGCAATGGGGTACGCCGTGAAGCTGGAAGTGAAGGCGGTGACTCCTCTCGAATAAGGTTTTTCCTCTCGCTCTCATGTGTGAAGGCTCTACATTGACTTGTAGAGCCTTTCCTATTTTGCTACTATGGGTAGACTCTTTTTTCCCGTTAGGAGGCAACGATATGAAGGCTGTCGAGTTGACGAAGGCCTATGATCCCAAGGAGTTTGAGGATCGCATCTACCAGACATGGTTGGACAATGGTCTGTTTCGACCAAAGGATGGTACAGACGAGCCGTTTACGGTAGTGATGCCTCCTCCGAATGTAACCGGAATCCTCCATATGGGACATGCGCTGAACAACTCGCTTCAGGATGTTCTGACCCGCTATTACCGCATGACCGGCCGTCCGACCCTTTGGGTCCCGGGTACCGACCATGCAGGCATTGCCACCCAAAATGTGGTGGAGCGGCAGATAGCAAAGGAAGGCCTTCGCCGCCAAGACCTCGGCCGAGATCGCTTCTTGGAGCGGACCTGGCAGGTGAAAGAGAAACACCACTCCATCATCAAGCAACAGCTGCAGAAGATCGGATGTTCCTGTGACTGGGAGCACGAACGCTTTACCATGGACGAGGGCCTGAGCCAAGCTGTGCGCGAAAGCTTCGTGACCCTGTACGAGCGCGGACTCATCTACAAGGGTGAGTATCTGGTCAACTACTGTCCCAAGTGTGGTACGGCCTTGGCCGACGACGAGGTTGAGTACCAGAATCTGGGGGGTTTCCTCTACGAGGTGAAATATCCCTACAGTGATGGAAGTGGATTCATCACCGTGGCCACCACCCGCCCCGAGACGATGTTCGGCGACGTGGCGGTTGCCGTCAATCCTGAGGATGAGCGCTATACCCACTTGTTGGGAAAGCTGCTCGACCTCCCGCTCACCGACCGCAAGATCCCCATCATTGCAGACAGCTTTGTTGACAAGAGCTTCGGTACTGGCATGGTCAAGATCACCCCTGCCCACGACCCCAATGACTGGCAGTGCGGCATGCGCCACAATCTGGAAAAGCTCAATGTGCTCAACCCAGACGGGACCCTCAATGAGAACTGCCCCGAGAAGTACCGCAATATCGGAGCAATTGATGCAAGGCCATTGGTGGTAGCCGACCTCAAGGAAGGTGGCTTCTTGGTCAAAGAGACGGTGCACAACCACGATGTCGGACACTGTTACCGCTGTCACACCGTCATCGAGCCCTATCTTTCCAACCAATGGTTTGTCCGCATGCAAGGCATGGCAGACAAAGCCCTTGATGCATGGAAGAAAGGGGAAGTTGTCTTCTATCCCAAACGTTGGGAGAATACCTATACCCACTGGCTGGAGAACATCCACGACTGGTGCATCAGCCGCCAGCTCTGGTGGGGACACCGCATCCCCGTCTGGGAGTGTCAGGATTGCCACCAAATCATCGTAGAACGGCAAGATCCCACCTCCTGTCCCTCGTGCAAGAGTTCCAATCTTGTACAGGAAACAGATGTGCTCGACACCTGGTTCAGTTCTTGGCTATGGCCCTTCAGTACCCTTGGCTGGCCTGGGAAAACTGCAGATCTTGCACGCTTTTTCCCCACCAGTACGCTGGTCACCGGCTATGACATCATCTTTTTCTGGGTATCGCGCATGATCATGGCAAGCCTTGAGTTCATGGGAGAGGTTCCCTTCCGTGACATCTACATCACCGGCTTGGTCAGAGACAAGCAAGGAAGAAAGATGAGCAAGAGCCTTGGCAACGGCATTGACCCCTTGGAGGTTGTGCAAAGCTATGGTGCTGATGCGATGAAGTTCACCCTCTGTTACATGGCTACCCAGGGTCAGGACATTCTCATCGATATGGACAGCTTCAAGCTGGGCTCCCGCTTTGCCAATAAGGTTTGGAATGCAGCACGCTTCTTGCTCATGAACCTTGAAGGCGTGGAACTGGGCGATGTCGCTTCGATTGAACGCACCACCATGGACAAGTGGATCTACCACCAGCTCAATGAAGCTGCCCAGAAGATGCAGGTTGCAATGGAGAACTACAAGTTCAATGATGGGGCACAGGCCATCTACGACTTCTTCTGGAACGATTTCTGTGACTGGTATGTGGAAAGCGCCAAGCGAGGGCTCTACAGTGAGAGAGAAGGGGAGAAGGCTCGTCAGGTTACCCTGCTGCTCGATCTGCTTGCCCAATCCATGCGTCTGATGCATCCCTTTGCCTCGTTCATCAGTGAGGAGATCTACCAAAAGCTCCCCAACGTGCACGACCTCTTGATCGACAGCAGCTATCCTCGTTATGCCAAAGAACATCAGGCGGTAGAGGACGCCGCCTTGGTTGCAAGGATGCAGGAAGCCGTTACCAGCTTGCGTGCAGTGCGCTCAGACCTCGGAATCGGGGCTGAGAAGAAGATCCGTGTGGTCATCAAGGTTGACAACTCCTTCTTTGCCACCTCGTTCTTTGAAGAGCAAAAGAGCCTGATCGCATCATTCGTGGGAGCCTCTTCGCTGGAAGTGGATGCCACAGGGTCCATCGATGTCAGCACTGCCTTCCCCGTTGCCGGAACAGGCTATGAGATGTTTGTCTTTGTCCGGGAAGCCATCGATGTACAGAAGGAAGTCGCAAAGCTTGCTTCGGATATCGAGAAGAGCCGAAAGAGTCTTGAAGGGGTGCTTGCAAAGCTTTCCAACGAGAAGTTCCTTGCCAATGCCAAGACTGAGGCAATCGAAAAGGAGCAAGACAAAAAAGCTGAATTTGAAGAGAAGATCGAGAAGGGTGAAAAACACCTCTCGCTGCTCAAGACATTCCTGTAAACCATTTCGCAAAGATACAAGAGAGCGCCCAGAAACGGGCGCTCTCTTTAATTGGTAGCCTATGATGATACTCTCCATGCCATGATCAGATGGCTTGTTAACGAGTTCTCAGAAGAAACAAAGCAATCTCAAAAAAAGGGCGTCCTTTGCAGGACGCCAGAAATGAGGGGTGGAAGGTTATTCGCCTTTCTCGTCCTGAATCTCTTTTCTGCGTTCCTTACAAAGCTTTGCGATTTCGGCAAGTGCCTTGCGGGCTCTCGCTGCTGATACTTTCACACCTTTCTCGGTAAACTTCTGGTTCTCAGCAAGATAGGTTTCATACTGCATTACGATCTGCTCGTGAATAGTCATTGAATCCTCCATGTATCTAGGTTAGCCTATTTTACCACGCTTTTACTCATGCGCAAGGGAAAAACCTGCAAATAACGTGTTAAAATAGGGATTTTTACGGTAAAACCCGTCCTTTCCAGATAAAACCGCGGCCTGTGGAGCGTAAGTATGCCCCATGCAGGTACATCAGGACCACGAAGAAGATGGTAGCATGACCCAACAGGCCAACCGATGTGCTGAAAGCAAAACGCTTGGCAGAGCCTGCCCACGAGGCCAAAAGCAGGATGCATCCAAGCAAACTGAGCAGACTTGGGAACAAGAACTGGGGAGCGTTGAACGAAAGAATGACAAGGCTCAAGGCAAAGATGGGGGAAAAGGCGAGGATCATCAGCAGCACCACAATGAGCATGATGATCAGAAAACCCAAAAGGCCTCGCTTCACCACTCCGTTGATGGAACGCTCCAAGCCGCTGAAGGCACTCTTGAAGGTGGGAAACATCTCACACTCGACCACCTCAGTCATGGGCGCAAATATCTGCTTATAGCCATTGCGGGCAAAGGCCCTGGCCAGTGTTACGTCATCACAGATTTCGGTACGCAACGATGAGAAGCCTCCGATGGAGGCAAGTGCTTCCTTCTTGAGCAGCATATACTGGCCGATGGCCATGGAGAAGAGCGGCAACTGCAGGCGCTCCTGCAAGGCGAAGGGAACGAAGAGGGTGGGGTTGAACAGCATCGCACTCACCAGCAGTCCG
>Ga0265295_1007238_pt1 | contig 12908 bp, 11 predicted proteins | sample Munlansysbiofilm_FD_192503 | JGI IMG/M metagenome (GOLD analysis project Ga0265295, IMG submission 192503) | Leachate microbial communities from a municipal landfill in Southern Ontario, Canada - Methane capture system biofilm | ecosystem: Engineered > Solid waste > Landfill > Unclassified ... | reverse complement strand
GATAGAGTGACAAAATATGAGCCTATCTATTTTGTCAAGAATTATTTGCAGATTTCAAAAACTACTTTTTGATCCTAAATGCTCTTACTTTTTAACCAGACCCTGAGGATTATGTGCAAAGGTCTTCTGAAGTGTACAAGCACCTGGTCGAGCAGGATGGCTATAAGGTCATGAAGACCTTCCTGCTGACCGAGCCTTCCTTATATATAAAGGAGATGGCAGACTGCCAGGCCAGACATCTGGTGCCAGCCGGCTTCATTGAGATCACTCTCAAGGTGGATGGCAAGGACCTGCACAGTGCTTTGATCTACAAATACAGCGAGGAGGACAAGCATGAGCATCTATGATGAGATCGATCCTCTGGCCTATGCGGAGCTCTATCAGAGCATCTATCCCGATTGGAAGGGTAAGCAGGAGCTACTGGACCTGATCGGGAATACCCAGGCGATCAAACCCAAGGTAAAACCTCAACCAGCACCTATCAGCGAGCCTGCTGAGATCATTAAGCATGATCCTGGCATAGTCCTGGAAGGCGAGGTATGCGATCTTGAGGATAAGGTAGAGGATTACATCGACTTCACTCCTGAAGAGCGGGTGCCCGTTAAGTACGATAACGAAGCCAAGCTCCTCGGTTACTTTTGCAGCACGGTGCTGGATCGGCTCCATACCTGCGAATCCAAAGGCCGGGAGTGGGAACTGATCACTGAGGAATACAATCAGGGCAGTCTGGTGCCGGAACTATATGCCTTAAAGGGGAAACGCACTGAGAGAGCCTTGCGTATCTGGCTGGGACGCTATGAGCAGAGCAAACAGGACATGTATGCCCTCCTGCACGGTAATCGCTATCAAAAGCGGCAACGCAAGATCACCGAACTGGAAGGCAAAGTGCTGCTGGTGATCCTGCTGCATCCCAACCGGATCAGCATCGGCAGCGCTCTCAAGTTCCTGAAAGCCAAAGCCGAGTCCGGTTTGATCGACTCTCCCAGCTCAGTACCAACCTTAAGACGCTGGGTCGAGGAATGGCGGGACGATAACCTGGCGGTCTGGGAGCAAGCCCGGCAGGGCAGCAAGTTCGTGGCAGAGCATATCATCAAGACCATCCACCGGGATAGCAGACTGCTGAGTGTGGGCGAAGTCTGGGTTGCTGATGGGCATACCCTGGCCTTCGATATCGTCAATCCCAAGACCGGTAAAGCGCAACGCATGACCATGATCATGGTCTTCGACTGGGCTTCCAGATACCCTGTAGGTGCCACGCTCGCCTTCACCGAGGATAGCCAGCACATCCAGGCTGCCTTCCGTAACGGCTTCCTCAACTGGGGAGCCCTGCCCCAGTATGTCTATCTCGATAATGGCAAGGCCTTCAAAAGCAAGCTGTTCCACGAACAGTGGGAAGGCCATGACCTGGCCAAGGAACTGGGTGGCATCTTTCCCAAGCTGGGAATCAAAGCCCAGTTCGCCGAGAGTTACAATGCCAAGGCCAAGGTGATCGAGAGGTTCTTCAAGACCTTCCAGGAGCAGTTCGAACGCTTCATCAGCAGCTTCCGGGGAGCCAATGTAGCCGATAAGCCCTCCACTCTGATGCGTAACGAGAAGTGGGCAAAGAAGCTCTATACCTCAGAACCTCCCACTACCGACGAAGCGATGCAGATGATCGGTTATTACATCAGATATGTATATGGCAATACTCCCCACCGGGGACTGGATAACCGCAAGCCCTGGGAGGTATTCAATTCGGCTCCTAAGCCCTCTGACAGACTGGTCAATCCCTCCCGACTCAACTTCATGATGCTGAGCGTGGAGCGCAAGGCCATTCGCAACGAAGGCCTAGTGCTGAATAAGATGAAGTACTGGCATCCTGCCCTGGTCGAACACATGGGCAAGCCGGTGGTAATCAGGTACGATCTGGCTGATGCGAGATGGGTGCTGGTCTATGATGAAGCGGATGTCTTCATCTGCCAGGCAGCCCTGCGCCAGACCCAGCATCCCTTCATCCAGGCTGATATGCAGAACAGCAAGTCACATAAGGAATACCGCCAGGAATACACTCAGATCAAGAAGCTGCAGCGGCTGACCGAACAGCGGACCCGGATGTTCGTCCGCAGCAATCAGGAATCGGTGGATAAGCTGCTTAAAAGCTACGTGAACGAGCTCCCAGCCGATAACAACCCCACCTTCATCCAACCAGCCATGATCGAGGCTCCCGCACCGGGTCCAGAAGAGGAGATCGCCAGGCTGGAGCAGATAGTAATCGAGCAGGATCAGGCAGCAGCTACGAACCTGCCAGAGAATACCAACAACGATCAAAATCAAGATGTTATCGAAGGCACGAGTGAGTTCGATCCCTTCGATGATGAGGAATTCAAACAAATGCTTAAGACGATCGGAATCAAATAAGGAGGATTAGATGAAGCAAGGTAAACTGGTACCGATCCACAACGTCAAGAAAGCCGATGAGTGCATCGACTTCCTGCTCAAACGACCCCGCCTGGAGATGGTGGGTCTGGGTATGCTATATGGCAGACCCGGCCTCGGTAAGACCACCTATGCCAGGCGCATGGCCTGTACTCGTGGCTATGTCTATATCAGACTGGAAGCCACTTCCACACCCAAAACCTTCGCCAAGGAACTGCTGCAGAGCCTGTACCTTAACTTCGGGATGGGCGACTATCTGCCAGTCGGACCCTGTAACACACTCTATAAGCAATGCATCCGGCTCTTGCATATGCACGAGGATACGGTCATCATCATCGATGAGATCGACTACGCTTTCCGCTATCCTGAGCTTCTGGGTTCGATCCGGGACTTGGTGGATCAAACCTTGGCAGTGGTGATCTTGGTAGGGATGCAGAATGCCAAGGACAGGCTCAACCAGATCAATGCCTACTACTTCGACCGCTGCAACTACTTCTATGAGTTCGAAGCAGTTAGCAAGGACGATATTAGAATGTTAGGCACGGAACTGATGAACTGTCCCTGCCCGGAGTCTCTGGTCAACTATATCCACTTCAACGCAGCCGGCAACCTGAGAAAGGCCATCAAGATCATGCACATGATCGAACTTCGCAGCAAAATGAACCCCATCCAGGCCATGAACGAGATCAATACCAAACTGGGGGCCTTATGACTTCCAAAGATCTGGTTATCCGCTTCGTCACCTCCAGCAGAAACTTCTTTGTGATAGAGCAGATCATGGAATGCACAGGACTGTCCCGGCGAGTCATCAAGCGTGTTTTGAATGAACTGGTAGCGGAAAACTGTGTTCGCCAGATCTCGAAACGTGATCCCGTCTATAGCCGGGACTATGAGCACACAGCCAGAATCAGCACCATCCACTGTACTAATTGGGCTTATAGCATCGAAGACTGCGAGAAGCTCATGTGGTCACTGGAGGACTGTTACATCAGATCTATCAGAGCAATTGCCGCTAAAATCGGTAGAAGCCGCCAGTGGGTCTTCAAGTATCTGGAGGCTCTGATCTCGGTGGATGCCGTCGGTATCAGAAAGGCCGGATACTATGTAACCTGCTATGAGAACATGCATAAAGTGGGCACTGTAATCACCAAGGGCATCATCAGACAGAAACGGATCGAGTGCGGCATCAAACCCCAAAGACGCCGCAAGAAAACAACTCAACCCACTATCAATAAGTAAACAGCGAGGGCATTCTATGACTCAGGAACAGCGAGAACGAAAACTACGTCAACAGATACATGGCCTTAGGGTCAAGAAATTCCACTGGCCGCTCGATGCCTTCAGGTTCATCATCATGGGCCTGGGCTATGGCGAATCGCTCAGAGCCTTGCCGGAGGATCGCTTAACTGAGTTGAAGGCACTACTGCTCAAGTACCGCAAGCATGGCAGACCTCAAGTCTTTACTTTCGACCGCCAGGGCAAGTATATGTTCTATCTCATGAAGTCTGCTGGCTGGACCGAGTCCGAGTTGAGGGCATTCATGATCAACCACTTTTCCAAAACCCACTGGAATCTACTCAACAAGAAGGAGCGCAGAGCTGTGATCGCAATGCTGCAGAACTACATCAAACAGAATGAAAAGAAAGCCAAAAATACAACCAACAAGGAGACATCTAATGGACACCCCCAAGACCCCCAAGCCTAAGAAATCCGTACCCAACCGCATTGATGCTAACGGCCAAATCATCCCGGTCTCGATCATCAAGCCGGAGATCCTCAAGCAGGATGCCATCGTAATCAAGACCATCAACCGGGCTATTAAACTGCATGACCGCATGGTAGCCGACAAGAACCAATTCTTCCAGGACGTGGAGCTTTACCTCCAGCAGGTAGCTGAAAAGAATGGACTGGACTGGAAAGGCAATGCCGTCCTCAATAGCTTTGACGGCAAGTACCGGGTTGAGATCAGGTTCAAGGAACGCATCCAGTTCGGTATCGAACTCCAACTCGCCAAGCAAAAGATCGATGAGTGCCTGAAAGCCTGGTCTGCCGACTCCAACGTGAATCTCAGAGCCATCATCAGCGAAGCCTTCCAGGTCGATAAGAAAGGCGAGATTGCCAAGTATCGCATCCTGCGTCTGCGCCGCTACAACATCAAGGATCAAACCTGGAAGGAAGCTATGGAACTGATCGACCAGGCCATCCAAGTGGTATCCACCAAGCAGTACATCAACTTCTATGAACGTGACGAGTCCGGCCAGTTCCGTCAGATCGTCCTCAACTTCCCTGCCCTTTGAGAAACAGTGGCAGCGTAATGCATCTCAATTTGATAAGAACACTGGAGAATGAATAATGGCACCTATGAATACCAACACTGCAGAGGAACTGAATACGATGAGCATCTTCAATGATGAACGCACATACCGCACCGATGAGATAGCCGATATCCTCAAGGTCGACCGCTCCAGCGTCTACCGCTGGATACGTGACATCGGTGATCCTCTGCCTGCTTTCAGAACTAAAGAAAACGGACAGCTGCGCTGCTCCGGTAAAGACCTCAACCTCTATCTGCTAAAGCACAAGGTACGCCCCGAGTATGAGTAATAGCCGTGAGTTCCGCATCAAGCGGGACAACTGCAAAGAAGCCTATCTGAATGGCAAGACCGATCCGCTGGAACTGGCGATGATCTTCGGAGTATCCGATATCACTGTTCGCAAGTGGATCAAGTCCGGCAAGTGGGATGAGCTCTTCAAAGAAGAGAACCAACTCGACCACGAGATCGCCATAGCCCGCAAGAAGGCGCTCATTCAAGCGCTCCGGGAATATGCCAAGAATCCTGCCGATACAGCCATCCAGAGCCTGGTAAGCATGATGAAGCAGGATCAGAAGGATCGGCAGCCATCCAAGGAGTTGAACGATTACATCGTGCGCTTCCTGGATCAGGTTACCGACTTCATGATCGAGAAAGGACATGAGACCTTGCTTAAGCAGTTCCAAAGTATTCTGCACGATCTGGCAGAATACCTGAGAGTGAGAAATGGTTAACCTTCCTGCATCCTACATAAGGCCTCCCAAGCCTAAGCCCATGCCTACAGACCCGACCTACCCTCCAAGCCAACAGCCCGACATGGTCAGTCCTCCGACCTCCGGGTCCCCGACGTCCGTCCCCCTGGGCGTCGGGGGGTTACCCGGTTATGCCTAAGAAGTTCATCCAGCGGCATAACAAGGCATTGGCGGAGATCGCATCCAAAACGATCTCCGTCTTGCCTTTTATAGACGATAATCCCGAAGCTAAGGCTGAGAGGATAAAACGAACCACAGCAGATGGATGGGATGCCTTCTCGTTCTTCTGCCATACCTATTTCCCGCATATCTTCCCACTACCTTTTTGCCCAGCACATGAGACTATGTTCGATGAGACTGATAAGGGCTCAGGCATCATCGGAATCACAGGTTTTCGTGGTCTGGGCAAAACGGTACTCATGGGAGTGGTCTATCCGATCTGGAAGATCATCCGAGGCGAACGCTATGTGATCCACACAGCAGCAGACGTAGATCTGGCACAGGAGCGCACAGCCTTCACTTTGCATGAACTGCAGAACAATAAGCGACTCACTATGGACTATCCTGAGCTGCAGCCAGTGGATGCCTTTGATCTCGACTTCTATCTCAAGAACAAAGCCAGGATCAGAGCACGTTCAATCAAGCAGTCTCACCGGGGGACTATCAATCCCAAGACTGCCAAGCGGCCCGGACTGATCGTCTGCGATGATATCGATAAAGAAGAGAACATGGGTAACCAGTCCATCGGTAAGAGACGTATGGAGAAGATTACCCAGGAGCTTGCCGGAGCACTCTCACCTGAGGGAAATGGCAAGATCGTCTGGCTCGGTAACCTGGTGCATCCCAATTACTCCATCTGCCAATTTCAGGAACTCATATTAGGCGAAATGCGGGCCGATAATCCAGATTTGGACTTGGGATACCAATCGGTTCTGAAAACGCACCAGAAAGCGATTTTGCGCTTCTCTCTCGAAGATCAGCATGGTAAGTCCACTTGGGAGGCTCAATACCCCACAGCAACTCTGCCAAACCTGCGAGCCAAGTTCGGACATACCGGTTATCAAAGAGAGATGCTTGGGCAGCCGGTAATCGAAGGTAACATCTTCAAGAACCACTGGTTCACCAAGTATAGATCTCTACCTGAGCCATCCCAGATGAAGCGGGTCTGGCTCTATGCCGATCCTGCCTGGGGTGAGAAGGGCTGTTACAAGGCTGTTATCTCCATTGGCTATGATGGTAGCCGCTTCTATGTGATCCACGTTTGGATACGTCAGACTGAGAACACAAAATTCTTCAGATATTACTATGATGCTTATCAGGAGTTGGATCGCACCTACCGGGTAAAAGCTAGGGCAGCCTGTGAGACTACTTATGGTCAGGCACGTATCCTAGCAGACTTTGATCGGTGGGCTACCGATAATTATCTGCCACCAATATCGCACCGAATCAAGCGCATAGACAATAAAGACAATAAGAACCTCCGCATAGAGAGAACTGAGACCATCATCGAGACTGCCAAGGTGCTCTTTCCGGAGGGTCAAGACACACCAACCCTAATCTCCCAGTTCCTCACTTATCCTGATGGCTATATCGATGGCTGTGACGCTCTGGCAGGCTGTCTGGAGCGGTTCTCTGAATACGATATTGGCAGGAACAGAGTCAAGGTCAGGAGGTTTAGTTTCTGATGAACTACTATGATCAGCTAATGCTGGAGTACTACCGAGTCCTGAACAATGTCTGGAAATCCGAGATCAAGGATGCTACACGGCTTGCCATCCAGATGCTGAGCGATATGTCCAGAGCTGAGAAGATAAACAAGGACTCCATAGATAAGCTTATGGGCATCATCAATACCCAGTTGGGAGATGACTTAGCAGCACTGGTCAATGAGCCCACCAAGGCGATTATTGACCGCTTTGTGCGGCTGGGACTGAGGGACACCCAAGTGCAAGCCCCCACCAAGACCAGCATTGGACTCTGGGGCATCGAAGATCAGCATCTATCCACAACCATCCAGAAGCAGCAGTTGTTCTGGATCGGGAATCACTTTGAAGCAGACATAAGGCAGAACTTCGCTGACACACTCACCACAGCAATCGAGCAAGGCTATACTAGAGAGATGCTTGCCGATACTCTCAAAGACCAGTTTGGTGATATTGCTGAGAAGTCATCTCATTACTGGCAAGGGTTGGCGGAGCACACAGCCCTGAGAATCCGGGAGTTCGGCAGACTGCAGGGCTACAAAAAAGCCAAAGCCAGATACTACAAGCTCGTGGTGATCCTGGATGACCGAACCAGTGACATCTGCCGGGCTCTGGCTGCCCAGGATAGAGTCTATCCCCTAAACGATGCCCTCGAAGTGATGGACAAGCTCATGGCTCTGGATACCAAGTCCAATAGCCTGGATGATGCCAGAGACTACATCAAAGCACTCGCACCTTGGATCAAAGACGATCAAATCGAATACGATTCAGAGATGAACCCGGTAGGCGTATCAGGGGCGCATACGCCGTTTCCACCGTTTCATTGGAAGTGTAGAACGACGACTATGGTATCTATATGATTGGCAATAACACTAAAGAGGTCATCTGACAAGGGTAACCTTTTTACTCAACGCCCCTATCCCATTGACCTTCAGGTTGAGCAGGTAGATGCCGCTGGAACACTGCCTGCCAGCTTCATCCCTGCCATCCCAATAGCTGAACTGCTCACCTGCCTTGCCGGGATCAAGCGGGATGCTCTTTACTTTTTGTCCCTTGATGTTGTAGATGTCGATGCTTGCGCTTGTTACCCCTGCTTTGTCATTGCACTGATTGGAGGGCAGGACTACTTTAAGATTGGTAAAAGCAGTAAAGGGGTTGGGGTAGTTGCAAATACTGAAGGTGGGAACCATTACAAGATCGTTAATATCAGTCTGTCCTTGCCATTCATAGGCACCCATATCAACATAGTCTCCATAGATGCGAGGATTACCTATAAGGTCATATTCTGGATAGTGAAAGACATCTGGCATTTCCAGCCATTGAAGGTCAGTTGTACCAGCATCAATACATGGGGAGCCTGAGATAAGAGAAAATGGATTATCTGCAACCGCACCAGCAAACAATGGCTCGCCGCTCAGATTATCCCCATACCATTCAACAATGTTTCCGGAGTATGCATTGTTTACTGTGTCCAAAGGATGCTCAAATGATCCTACAAAGGAGTTAACAAATCTGAGTCTAGATGGGTTAAACATTGTATGTAGATATACATTGGTTGGGGCAGGATTATGGATAATACTGTTAATAAAAGTAGCATTCATCCCGTCAATCAGTTCAACAGCCGATCCATTCCCCGAACTATAAGAATTGTTCGCAATAGTTGCATTGATAAAGTAGCTCTCAAAACTCTGGTAGTTTGGTAGAGCATTAAAAATCCTGATTACATTGTTATCTCCTCCATTAGAGTTGCAATTGGTAATCTCGAGGTTATTAAATATATTGTCTCCTATATCAAATGTACTCAGAAAAACGATTCCCAAAGCTGTTCCACCCCCAATAGAACCATGAGGGTAGCGTTGGAAGTTGTTTATGCGAACGTTTTCTGCATAGGTGTTTCCATTAGTTAGATAAATGCCAATTGAACCTATACAGTCTTCTATTGTGATGTCCTTCATGGTAAGTCTGCCCGGACTCTGGAACCTCATCATAGCGTACGACCTGTTAAAATCCATAGGCAGACAATTTCTGAAACTGATGTTCTCAAGCGTTAAGCTAAACAAATTCAAGCCAGAGCCTTCAAGACGGGATATGCAATGAATCAGATTGGTCTGCCAAAACTGCTGATCTGTGGTTGCCTGAATGCTAATGTTCTTGATCAATACTTCTTTTTCGCCATCCCATCCTCCAAAGAAAACTCTTGGTCCCGTAAAAATGACTCCTTGTTCACTTTCTCCTATTATGTTTACATAGCTACGCAGATTCAGGGGAAAGTGTTGCTCTTCGCCATAAGTGCCATTCGCCAGATGTATCGTATGATGGTTAAGATTATCCGCTCCTATCTTCAGTATAGCCAAGGCAATTGTTTTCATCGGTTCATCAGGAGACAAACCTGAATTTGCATCACTCCCATGAGGGCTAACATAAAAGTCTGAAAACTGCTGCTCAATCACTGCTTCGTTAATGACCAGATTATACGTCATATAATTCGTTTCTCTATATGACTCTAGATGAATAGCTTCCCTAGTGTATATGGAAGTTGTAGATACAGTAAACTTATCTAGATATATATCAAGATTGTCAAAATACTGAGAACCAAAAAATATATCACTTGCATGCATAGCGTAATTAGAGTATATGCTGCATCGATTAATGGGATCAAAAGTAAGGGTTGGAACTGAGCTTGTTGAATAACCTCCAAAATTCACCCCTCCACCAGATGACAAAGCATAATTATGAGCGATAGTTGTCCCCGCCAAATAGCAAGTACTCCAACTCAGTTGAATACCTGCGCCAGACATCGCTTTGTTACCTATAAGCATGCTATTGATCAAAGAAAGATCACTATTCTCGGCATACACAGCCCCACCTATGGGAGCATTATAAGAATTATCTGGAGTTCCAATACCGTTTGTCATGTATAGTCCCTGTAGAGTGACAATAGAGTAATCCCAGATTGCAAAGCAGCTCCCGGACTGGTCAGCATCAATCACAGTTTGGTTTACATAGGTGCTATCTGCTGTAATCAGTTCCAGACTGCCGATAGTTAGGTATCTGCCTATGATTTCCACATTCTCATAATAGGTTCCAGGATGTATTAGGATCGTATCTCCATCTGCTGTAGCATGAATTGCTATTTGGATACTGGTAAAGTCCTGAGTACCGTCCAATGATACCTGTATTATACTTGCATAAACCATTAACGGCGTTAAGATTAACAAGACCAACAGTATGCTTTTCATTTATCTTTCCTTTTCACTTAACTTAAGTTGAAGGGAACTGTGTAACCAATTCCCTTCAACTAGTATTACCTATTTCATTAACAGCATCTTATGAGTGTATGTATCATGTTTTGTACTCAGACGCATGAAGTAAATACCGCTACTCACAGTATTCCCCTGGTTGTCCTTACCATTCCATGAAACGATATTCTTACCACTGTTATAGAGATATGTAGGAAATCCTCGAACTTTTTGTCCTTTTGCATTGTAAACCATTATACTCACTTCAGCTTTTTCGGACAAGGAAAACGAGATACTGGTATCAGGATTAAATGGATTAGGAAAGCTGGTAACTGCTGTCAGCATGCTGGGAGACTCAATGTTATCCATCGAAGTATCTCCTAACAGCTTTACTTGATACCAACCATCCGTTTGAGCTATGATGCTTCCCATAGAGTAAGTATTATCATTTTTGTTAAGTATCTGATACACACTCTCGTGTAGCGGTAGGGCTTTTGACTTGGGAAGTATCTCAAATGTTATAGGTGTAGGATCATCTACATCTGGGTAAGTAAGTATCTGACAAGGGATAATGTCGGCCTTTACTCCTCCAATGCATGTGTCGCCTTGGAATACTCCAATTTCTTCAACATCCTCAGAATTGGCAATCTCTAAAACATCAATAACCATATAATCGGGTTTATCTTCCCACTCAAAGAACTCAGCTTTTGCGATTCCTAATGTAATGTTATGAGGTGCATAGGATCTATTCCAAGAAAAAGCAAGTTGATTGTTCTTGAAGGTAACAATGTAACCTTTACCAAAATCCATATTTTTACCTGCAGTAGAATGAGTGTATGGATCTGTTCCAACAGAAAAATCATTCCTAGGGTTTTCTGGAGGAATGCGATAAAACCAATCTTCAGCTCTCACACTAAACACATCAGACCAGGCTTCCCCAAAAGCATCTACTATGTTTTGAGAAGGCAATAGGGTATAACTAAGCCAATACGGTTGGTATGCTGTGACACCCCATTGTACAGTCGCATTCGGATCAATCAGCGCAGCATCTTCCATCACATACCCTCCAAAACTACCAGTGTAAGTATGCATAGTAGGCGAATCATAGTCGAATTCCAGCTTGTACAGCTTACGTTGAGTCAGGGGGACAGTATCATTAGTCCAATAATTAGGGATCCACTCAGTATATTCATTATCTCCATCACCGTAATACACGGTGTGCAGTCCGCCCATATTGTTCTGTGTAAAACTGTTTAGGATGGATATGTTTCCAGTTCCGTTGTTTACCATAATCGGTAACCCAGCCCAGTTTATTCCTTCGTGGTACGAGAGTTTCAATGAATACAAATCGGCGGCTTGGTTATCCCCGATATCCACCCCAAAGTCTGGCAATCGTACCACATTCCCAGTTGATGAAATGTAAACGAGTTCATTGAGATCAATCTCATGTATCGACGGATAGCTTGGGTGGATGAAGTTAACCCCATCTGGAAAAATGGTCATTACTCCGCTGTATCGTTTGTTAGCTGCAGGGCTCAAAGTACTTTGGAAGTACAATAATGGGTGGAGTTCGTCATCCGTGTATCTATAGGCATACAGATCCATTCCATCAGAGAGGACAAAATTCAGATTACTATAATTTGGATTGCTTAATCCATGAGAATACACAGCTGACACAGCATCCTTTAGTCCTTGCACAATGTTTCCATCATGTAGAGATATGTTTAACATAATCCAAGAAAAGTATGCTTCTGAATCTAAGTATATAGGATTTGGGGAACCTGGAGAGCTGTAATCAACGAGAGGATAGCTATCTAACCAATCGCCGTCGAGAGTGTTTATCATGGTTACTATCGAATAGCTATCAACAAATCCATTATGAATAAAGCTATAATCTCTATTTCCCCATGAAAATACAAATGGATGGGGATCTTCTATCCCTGTGATAACTGATGCATTTCTCACATGTCCCAAGACAATTCTCGGTGGATCTTGTTGCATTTCAAGTATGGCAGCGCTAAAATCAGAATCATTATTAGCTGGATCCTCTCCTCTCCATACTCTTCCTACCTCTGTGATTGAATCGTCATAGGTCAATAAGCCCCATCCATCTGGGTTGTTGTTTGGGTAGTATTGACTGTTGGTTCCCATCGACCTTAGTTTATCAAGGCAAGGATTTGCAAAATAATACCATGCACCAGAGTTAGAGTTTGAAAGCTCACCGCCATTTAAACCAATCAAAGCCATAAGTTTACAATCCGCAGACAAACTACTGACTAACACAATAAACAAAGTTATCAGTAATAATGATTTTACAATATTCAAGTTCATTATATCTCCTTATTCTGTGTGTTATTCGTTGTTGAGTCCCAAATGTTGGTGTAAATTCCAACTCATTGTTTCTCCGGTTGTTTGAGGGCATCTGATATCCCTCGTTACTCACAATCTATGTAAGGCCAAGCGACCAATTGCATTGTTTTCATCTTG
>Ga0265295_1007237_pt1 | contig 12909 bp, 12 predicted proteins | sample Munlansysbiofilm_FD_192503 | JGI IMG/M metagenome (GOLD analysis project Ga0265295, IMG submission 192503) | Leachate microbial communities from a municipal landfill in Southern Ontario, Canada - Methane capture system biofilm | ecosystem: Engineered > Solid waste > Landfill > Unclassified ... | reverse complement strand
ACAACGCAGTCATAAATTTACCCACTCCATCACCACCATGAAAGAGATAGGCCTGCGCAATCCTGCTCTGCTCGATAGCGCTCTGCAATAGCCCTATCACCTGTTCTTGACCTTTGATCTTACGAAACATTCTACATTAGTGTGATTTTGTTGCGTCCGGCATCATCGCTGATCGCATATTCAAAGGTCTTTTTCACATAGGGGCTTTCAAAGTTTTCAGCCAGCATTTCATAAATCAAAACGTCATGATACTCGCCAGCCATAAAGGCGTAGTTTGTGCGTTTGCCCACATACTGGAATCCCGCTTTTTCATAGCTACGGGCCGCGCGCTTGTTAAAACCTGCCACTTCCAGATTGATGTTGTTGAGATTCAATATGTTAAACCCAAAATCAAGAATCAGAGTGGTCGCTTCCGTGCCGATGCCTTGATTCCAGAAAGTCTTTTCTCCGATAAAAATGCCGAATTGGGCATGACGGTGCACTTCGTTGATATTGTGCAGACTGCAATTCCCGATCACCTTGTTCGTGTCTTTTTCTATGATAGCAAAGCTCACGCTGTTTGTCATCAGATTCTGCAAAGCGGCTCGCTCCTTATTCACATCAAAGACTTGAGCAGAAGAGAGCATAAATTGCCCTATTTCCAGGTCGTTCATCCATTCTGTATAGCGTTCTACGTCTTCCAGGGAGATGGGAGACAGAAAGCACTTCTCTCCCACTAACTTGCGAAAATACTTCATCTTTTACCTCATAATACTATTTTCTTCAGTTTGAAGATGGCAGGATTCTGTCAAGCAGATTGTGAGTTTTAGAGCATAAGGCCTCTTTTTTGGGGATTGGAGCTTGGGATTTTCTAATTGTCACACGGATTTTACGGATTGAGCGGATTAGACGGATTGGAGGTTTAAGTGGATGTGGGTGATAAGCGCTTTTTATGGCCTTTTGCTGTGTATCAGCCAGTTTTACAGGGTCATTTTTATCCAACTAATCCATCCCATCCACCAGCTCCGTGTTCTATAAAAAACCCAGATAACTATGAAATCCCAGACAGCAGAAAGCCATTGACAAAAACTGTGTATCATTTTATCTTGTAAGCTATGAAAAAGAATAAATTGCAAAGTATTAGCCCAGAAGAGATCGCGGAGATTCAGAAACTCCAGGAACATCTTTTTGATCTTCCAGCCGGGGAAGCGGAGATAGCTTTCAAGAGGCTGTGTAAGCTTAGACTGGAAAGAGATTATGCTGGGGATGTGTCCGTCTATGTGGATATGATGTTCAAGGTTGGCAAATATTATGGTATGCATGGCATGACAGAGCAATCTGCCGCTATTTTTACAGAATTGATTGCTTATGCCCAAAGGCACAAATTGTCGGAAACAGTGAGACATGCCAAAGTCGATCTTGCCGTGAGCAAAGCTCAGAGCGGAAAACTCTTTGAAGCTCTTGAGAACTGGCAGGAAGTTCTTCCAGAGATCAATGATCCAGGGCAGAAGATGGCCATAATGAACAACATCTGTGCCATGTATGGAATTTTGGGTGATCTGAACAAGGCAATTGATTATGCCTATCGCACCATAGACCTGGCTGAAGCGGAGAATCTGCCTGAGTTAAAGATAACTCCGCTGACCAATCTGGGAACTGCTTATGATCGAGAGGAAGAATATGAAAAAGCTCTGAAAAGCTATTATGAAGCCTTGAAGCTGGCCCGTGAATATAATCTGTTCCATCGGCAATATGAGATTACAAACAACCTTTCCGTGGCCCATACTGCTACTCATGAATTTGACAAAGCCCTGCAATATGCCTTTGAAAGCCTCGAACTGCGAAAACAATATACCTCAGAAATGAACCTGGCTACTCCCTACAATAACATCGGCTTCATCTATGAAAACAGCGGCGACTTTGAAAAAGCACTTCACTACTACAACCTGGCAGAGGGTCTGTATAAGAAAGATGCAGGCAGTAATTCCCTGGTAAATTGCATCATCAATCAGGCCTCAATATATATGAAACAAGAGCAATATGAAAAAGCCCTGGAACGCTTGGCAGAGGCAGACAGGCTCATGGAGCATATAGATGGACCACCACTCAAGGCCAGGATTGCAGAGATGTATGCTGATGTTTACGCGGCCAGGCAGGATTTTGCCAGGGCTTATGAATATCAGCGCAAGAACAGCGAAATTCTCAGGATGAAGCTAAAAAAGCAGAAAGAAGACAGCATCAGCAAGAATGAGGCAGAATACTATCAGCAGAAGATCGAAAAGCAAGCTCTGAACTATAGGAAGCAGAATACTGAGCTGAAAAAGAAAAACCGCATCATCAGCAAAACCACCAAAGAGCTGAAGCAAGGCTATCGCAGCTTGTCTGATACAGTGGAGATGTTGAATTTGATGATAAGCGTGATCACCCACGACGTTCGGGCTCCGCTGGCAAATTATATCCGGATAATCAGCATGATGCTGAGGGGAGAAATACCAGTTTCTGAACACGAAGACTACATGAAGAGCCTGAAAAAGAGCGGCGAAAACGTCTTCAAACTCATTGATGAAATGCTGGATGGCATTCGCCTGCAACGGCGCAAGATAGATACTAAGCTCAATCTTGAGACCTGTAATATCGTGTATATCCTGGCTTCCGTGATAGATATCTACCAGCCTATCGCCAAACAGAAATCCATCAATCTGAACTGCAATTACTCTTCAAAAGAGATTATGGTGAAGATAGATAACGATCTGCTGAAGATAGTGGTGCGGAATCTGCTGAATAACGCCCTGAAATTCACCCCGTTCAGGGGAGAGGTCTGCCTGGATGCCAGAGAAGATGAAAACACGGTGGAGATTACCATCAAAGACAACGGCGTAGGCATGAGCCCCAGTGAGCTCTCTGCGCTCAGAAAAGGGCAAAGCATCACTGGCAATAAAACTACCCAGGATGGTGGTATAGGACTGGGCTTGGTTCTGCTCAGGGATTCCCTCAAAAAGATGAAAGGAAAGCTAACGATTGAGAGCGAGCCGGGCCAAGGGACAAAGTTCACTATTCAATTGCCGCTGAATTGAGGCAAGTAAGGACACCTGGAGCAGGGCTTTGAGATGAATCCGGTCTCGCTATTTGCCCCATCTGCTGTATCTTGTCTAAAAGAAAGAAATATCAAAGGAGTGTAAATATCATGATGCAACTACACAATTTACCAGAAGCTTATGCCAAGGTGCATCTGCCTTCCAAAGTAGCCCTGGCCGTTACGGGGAAGCCGGATGGGAATTACAATCTCATTACCCTGGAATGGTTTATGCGCACTTCCATCGCCCCGCCTATGTTTGCCATTTCGGTGGGACACAGCCGCTATTCCCATGACTGTTTGCAGGATGTTCGCTTTTTCAACCTTGTATTTCCCAGTGCCGGACAAAAGAGCTTGCTCAGCCTGGCGGGATCCCAAAGCGGCAGAGACATAGATAAATTCAGCGCCGGCAAGGTCTTATCCCTGCCCGGTAAACTGCATAAACTACCGGTCTTGAAAGATGCTGCCGCCGTGTTTGAGTGCGAAGTGGTAAGCCAGGTGAAAAGCGGAGATCATACCATCTTTGTGGGAGAGGTGAAATATAGCTGGAGCAATCCGGAGGCGGAGTTCTTTTATTATCAATGACTTATTAATTTAGAATTTAGAATGTAGGATGTAGAATTACTTGGTGTGCTGGATTCGATACGTCTCGTGTCGAGTAAGATTGGGTTAATGTAGAATTACTTGGAAAATGTAGAATTTAGAATGTAGGATGTAGAATTAATGGTGTGCTGGATTCGATAGGTCTCGTGTCGAGGGATTCTCTCTACAACCTGCCTTGAAAGACGAAAGGTGGGGGTTTTTAACCCCCACGCAACTAAGGCAACTGCCTGCTCAAGACTTTTCCCTGGCCTTTGAAGGCCAGGCACCCGCAGCTCAATCTCTGGTTTATGAATTATCTTGTTTTGGCAGAGGGCTAATAAAACTCTAAAGGGGCTACCCGCATCTAGATATGATCAGGCCCTCCCAATCTTGACAAAAAACGGCAATCCTTCCCCGTTACAAAAACGGCAGTTTTTCCACAAGCTTCACTGCGCCCAGGAGGGCCCAGCTCACTGCTGTGAAGGCGATGAAGGTGCCGAAGGCAAAGCCCTTGCTCTTATCGCGCACAAAGATCAAAAAGTATATGATGCCCAAAAGTGCGGCCATCAAAACCACATAGGGCATGCTCAGCAGCCCGAAGAAGCCTGCAATGGCGGTGAGCAGCCAGATATCTCCACCCCCGATGCCATCCGCCTTTTTGGCCAGGCGGTAAGCATAGGCCAGAAATACCAAAAAAGCAAAGATGATGCCTGCCGAGACCAGCGCTTCGATAATTCCCACATCCCCTCCAGGCAGAAAGGCAAACAGCAAACCCAAGGGGATCAAAGGCAGGGAAAGCTTGTGCGGAATGATCTGATGAAAGGCATCGATGAAGAAAATGGGGATCAAGAACATAGCCATCACCGCGTATTTCAGAAAGAGCAGGCTGAACAGGCCATATTGCAAAAAGAGCCCGATCAGGATGAGGGGGGTGATGATCTCCACCAAAAGATGATGCCAGTGGATGCGGGCCTGGCAGTATTTGCATTTGCCACCCAGCATGATATAGCTGATGATGGGGATATTCAAATAGGGCGGGATCGCTTTGCCGCATTCCCCGCAGTGTGAGAGGGGAAATATAATGGATTCCTTGCGGGGCAGGCGGTAGATCAACACATTGAAAAAGCTGCCCAGGGCAGTGCCCAGGACAGCTAAGAGGATGATTATAATTGCTATCAAAACAGATCTAAGTCCTTATCAATTTTCATACCAGGGACGCGTGGGTCTCAGCATGCCCTGGCTCATTTTTATTTCAAAAGTCATGGTATCACTGGGGCGATAGCGCAGGGAAAATTCCGGTAAGACCTTGCTATCATTATCTTCGTTCAGGCTAAAGCTATGAGAGCTATTCATAGAGCCAAAATTCACGAAATTAAGGTCCAGATCCAGCTCCAGTTTGGGACTAAAGGCATAGTTCAGATGATTCGTATAGCGGGAAAGATAGTAACCGTCTCCTCCTGAAGAGCTGCCGGCCTCAAAGCCCATGGAATGGGACATAGAGAGGTTTTTCAGCGCAGGACTGTGCAGAGAAAAGGGGTTAAAATCTGGCCGTGGTATATCATATTGAGCCATCAGCGGCAGGATCACGAGGCTCAACAAGATCAATATGATTAAATTCTTCATTTGGAAACTCCTTTGAAGTATTCGTATATGTACAAGATATAGCACGGCCCTATTTTCGTCAAGTATAAAAGTCTTCCATCAGTTTGCCCAGGCTCTGCATGCCTTGCTCTATCTGCTGTAGATTGCTGTAGCTAAAGTTCAATCTGAGGCAGTTAAACTTTTCCTGACCCACCGGATAGAACTTGCTGCCAGGGATGAAAGTGACTTTATGGGCTTTGGCCTGCTCAAATAGCAGATCGGCGGACATATCTTCAGGCAGCCAGAGCCAGGTAAAAATCCCCCCTTCCGGTTTGCCGTATTGGATGTAAGAAGGCAGATAGTCTGCCATACACTTCAGCATCTTATCCAGATAAGGCTGGTAAAACTTGCGAATACTTTCCAGATGTGCCTGCATGTGCCCTTCGGTGAGGAAGCGGGCGGCCACGCGCTGGGAGACATTATCCGGAGCGATATTCACCTTCTGCTGCCAGGAACACATTCTTTCGATGAGCACGCTGCTGCCTTTGACATAGGCCAGACGCATGCCGGGGCCCAGGATCTTGGAAAAAGTGACGACCTCGGTGATGATCTCGGTATTGCCGTATTCATCATGGGCCAGCCGGAAGAGAGAGGGGATATCTTTTCCGCTGTATCTCAGGCGGGAATAGGGGTTATCTTCCAAAATCGGGATTTCCATAGCCAGGGCAAATTCGATGAGCTGCTTGCGGCGCGGATAGCTCATGGTGACACCGGTGGGATTGTGAAAATCCGGAATCGTGTAGATGAATTTGATTCTCTTGCCGGCCTTAGCAAGCTCTTCCACCTTAGCCTGAAGCAGTGTGATATCCAGGCCTTCCTGATCCAGAGCTATGCTATGCAGCTCTGCACCCATGGCCTCAAAAGCTACCAGCGAGCCCAGGAAACTGGGTGCTTCACAGATGATCACATCCCCCGGCTCCAGCAAAGCCATGCTCATGTAAAATATGGCGTTTGTCGCACCGGCGGTGATCAAGATCTGCTCCTGGGAAAGATCATCGTAGCCTTCCCATTTCAAAAGCTCTTCTTTGAGCAATTGGTCACCCTGGCTGCCACCATATTGCAGAACTGTGTCACCTTCTTTTGTGATCACATCGGCATACAGTTTGCTCAAAATCTCGCGGGGGAAGGTCTTGGGCGAAGGGAATCCTCCCGCAAAAGAGATCAGCCCCTCGATGTTCTTAGTGCTGGCTACCAATTCACGAATCATAGAAGATTTCATGGTCTTGGTGGCTTGTGACAATTTCTCGTAAATCATCTTTTCTTCCTTATTTATCTATATTTTATTATATACTTATCCAGAAGGCCAAAAGGCCAGATAAAGCTAAAAAGAAAGCCGCAGGCCCTATTACCCAAGAGCGGCGGCAAAATTGGCATAGTTAAGGGTAGATGCGATAGATCATTCTCGGGAAGGGTATGGTTTCACGGATGTGATGAATTCCGGTCATCCAGGTAATCAGCCGCTCCAGACCGATGCCAAATCCACTGTGCGGCACCGAACCGTATTTGCGCAAATCCAGAAACCATTGATAGGCTTCCAAATCCATCTTCTCGGCCTTCATGCGGCCCAAAAGAATCTCATAATCATCCTCACGCTGGCTGCCACCGATGATTTCGCCAAAACCTTCCGGTGCGATCAGATCGTCGCCCAGAACCAGATTGTCGTCCAGAGGATCGCGCTTCATATAAAAGGCTTTGATCTCTTTGGGCCATTTCTCGATGAAAACGGGAACGGGGGAACCTTCGGTGAGCAGAACTTCATCCGCAGCACCCAGATCGCTGCCAGGCTCGATCTCGCTGCCTCTTGCTCTGAGGTATTCTATCGCTTCATAGTGAGTCATGCGTTTGAAGGGTGCATCAGCGGCTTTTAGCACATCTTTGTCGCGCTCCAGGATCGTCAGTTCTTGATCGCATTTAGCCAGCACGGTGCGGATCACGTGGCGGATCAGCCCTTCCTGGATGTCCATATTTTCCTTGTGCTCCACATAGGCTGCTTCGGCATCCATCATCCAAAATTCGGTGAGATGCTTGCGGGTCTTGGAGCGTTCGGCCCTGAAGACGGGCCCAAAATCGTAAACCCGGCCCAGGCTCATGATCCCTGTTTCCAGATATAGCTGCCCGGATTGGGAGAGATAGGCCATCCCTTCATCAAAGTATTCCAGCTCAAACAAAGTGGTAGTGCCTTCACAGGCATTGGGGGTGAGGATGGGCGAATCAAAGCGGAAGAAGCCATGATCGTTCAGATATTCACTAATGGCATGATACACCGTGTGCCGGATGCGCAGGATAGCCCACTGCTTGGGCGCGCGAATCCAGAGATGCCGGTTTGAGAGCAGAAAATCCGGCCCGTGTTCCTTTTTGCTGATGGGATAATCTTCCGAAATCTGGATGGGGGTGATGCCGGTAACGCTGAGCTCATATTCGCCCTCGATCTTCTGATGCTTTTTGGGGATGCCTGTGATGATCAGGCTGGATTCCAGGCTCAGGCTTTTGGCTTCGTTAAAGAGTTCGTCACCCAGGTCCCCCCGGAAAGCCACGGCTTGAATCTCAGCGGAGCCATCCCGGAAGATGATAAACAGCAGCTTGCCGCTGCTGCGAATATTGCGTACCCAACCCTTGAGCCGCACCTCTTGCCCTTCATATCGGGCGATGTCTTTTACAAAAATATCTTGCATTGTTTTTATACCTTGTGTTTGTTTTTCTTGAGCTGTTCATTGATGATTTTTATGATCTGCACCGCTACTTCCAGGGCTTTAGTTCCGGCCAGGCCATCTACTACTGGCCTGGTATCCGTGATGATGGCTTTAGTCCAGGATTCCAGCTCCATAGTGAGTGCGTCTTTGAGGCTTTCGCGGCAATCATAATTCTCTTGATCCACTAATTGCTCTGGCTTGATATCGGTGGAGCCCATCATGATCTTAGGCAGATACAGCATGGCTTTGGGGCTCTTTTTTACCACCTGGGCCTGCTGGGTGATAAAGTCCAGGCGGATATAGCAATCTTTCTGAAAGAAGCGAATCTTGCGTTCCTGCTTTAGCGATACCCGGGATGAGGTCACATTGGCTATGGCCCCGTTTTCAAATTCGATGCGGGCATTGGCAATATCGATGCTGGGGGTGAATATCCCTATACCGCTGGCATCTATGTTTCGGATGGGACTATCTACAAAGCTGAGGATGAGATCGATATCGTGGATCATCACATCCAGCACTACCGGTACATCGGTCCCCCGTTTGTGAAAAGTGGAAATGCGGGTGGATTCGATAAACATGGGATCCTGAATCTCGTGCTCCACCTTCAGTACCACAGGATTGAAGCGTTCGATATGTCCCACCTGGATTTTGAGCTTCTTCTTTTCGGCCAAATCCAGCAGGGTATAGGCCTGATCCAGCTGGCTGGTGATGGGCTTTTCCAAAAAGATGTGTTTGCCCGCTTTGAGCGCTGCTTCCGCCAGCTCAAAATGGGCGGTGGTGGTAGCTGCGATATCGATGGCGTCGCAGGCATCGAGCAAGGCAGCATAGCTATCAAACCTCTGTGTAGATAGCTTCTGGGCAATCTCTTTTGCCCGGCTGGTCTTTTTATCAAAGATGCCGGCCAGGCGGACATTGTCCATCGCCTGAAACTTGCTGGCGTGGTGCTGCCCCAGGTGCCCAACGCCTACAACGCCGATCTTTAACATATTATTTCAGCTTTGCCGCTACTTTCTCAAGCATATCGCGGGTCATGCTTTCCAGATTGTATTCAGGTTTCCAGTCCCATTCCTCGCGGGCACAGCTATCATCCATGCAGTTTGGCCAGCTATCGGCAATGGCTTGTTTCACAGGGTCCACCTTGTAGTCCAGCACAAATTCCGGGATGTGTTTGCGGATAGCCGCTGCGATCATTTCAGGATCAAAGCTCATTGCAGTCACATTGAAGCAATTTCTATGGATCAGCCTGGCAGGGTCTGCTTCCATGATGTTCACCGCTGCGGCCAGGGCATCCGGCATATACATCATGTCCAGGAAGGTGCCGGCAGCCAGGTTGCTGGTGTATTTCTTGTTTTTGATAGCTTCGTAATAGATTTCCACAGCGTAATCAGTGGTTCCGCCACCGGGCATAGTAACGTTTGAGATGATGCCGGGATAGCGCACTCCGCGGGCATCCACGCCATATTTCAGATAATAGTAATCTGCCAGAAGTTCTCCCGCCACTTTGGAAATGCCATAAATAGTGGTGGGGCGCATGATGGTATCCTGAGGGGTCTGATCATGAGGAGTGGAGAGGCCAAATGCACCGATCGAAGAAGGGGTAAATACCGCGCCTTTCACTTCTTTCATGTTTTCCAGACAGTTGAAAGTGGTATCCATATTGATCTTCCAGCTCAGGGGAGGATTTGCCTCGCCTTTCACTGAAAGCACCGCCACGAGGTTGTAGATGGCGTCAATATTATGTTTCTTGATAACCTGATACATGGAATTGCCGTCTGTGGCATTCATCTGAGCGGTAGGTCCAGCTTCCGAAATCTCGGCAGGCAGAGGAGTGCGATTAAAAGTGGCGAGCACATGGCTATCACCATAAATCTTTCTAAGATAGGGGACAAGCTCCGAACCGATCTGTCCGGCAGCGCCGATCACAAGGATATTCTTCATAGGTGTTTTATCTCCTGATTTGATATTCTATTGTATAACACCATTTTTTCTTACGGCTTAATTGTCAATAAATATTAGCGCAGGCATTCCCCCATCTCCCAAACCAAAATTGCTATTTTGCCAAGAGCCACAATGAGATTAGCTTATAGATATAAACGAAAATAAAGATGTGAGGTACAAAATGGTGCACAAAGAACAACTGCTCAAATCTCTGAAGAAGGCTATGCAGGGCGAGATGGATAGCGTGAATATCTATCAAAATGCCGCAGAACATAGCTCTGACCCTGAAGTGAAGGACTTTTTCCTCTCGCGCAGAGAGGAAGAACGTCTGCATTACAACTATCTGCTGGATTACTATCAACAGATTTCGCGTGACATACAGCCCGATGATATTGCCGGTAAAATCAAGGCTGAAAACCTGGAGAAAAGCTTCTTCTCACCTGCTTTTATCAAACGTATCGGTGAGGACCAAGTGCTTTTCTCGGCTATCTCCACGGCTCTGCTGCTGGAAAAAGATGCCATAGACCACTATCGAAAATGCGAGAAGGAGACCGACATCGCTAATTTGAAGTCCTTTTTTGCACTTTTGGTAGATTGGGAAACGAAGCATTATGAGGAATTGGCTGAAATCCAAAAGGAAGCGGAACACTTCTATTGGGAAATAAACGATTTTGCGCCATTTTAGGCGGAATTACTGGTAAAATTGGCTAAGCACGCTCAGGCTCTTTAGCTTGAGCGTTTGCTTTTGGTGGGCGGCAAAATAAGATAGGAAGAGCTGATTGATCTGGCTTATGTCAGAGTGCGCCAAGTGGATATCCTGCAGGTGATTGGCTATTTCCGGCAGGAGCAGCAGCACTTTTCTGGCCACGGGGCTGAGCTGGGTGTATATGTCTGGCAAGGGTAGCTTTTGCAGGCAATCCTGACAGATGATCTCTCCGGCAAGGTTATAGGCAAAAGGTTCTTTGCTCAAAAGGCAGGAGTCACAGCGTTGCAGCCTGATCCCGATTCCCAGCATGGTAAATATCCGCAGCATCAGTCTCCAGAAGATCAGGATGGCATTTTCCTGCATAGGAGCGATATAGCCCAGATACTGGGTGAGCAGGGTGTAATACTGTTTGGCTTCGGGCGAGGGAATGATGATCTTGGCACAAAGCTCGGCTCCCGCTTCGGCAGCAGCCCAGGTGGAGGTGGAGGCATAGCTGCTGAAATCCCTGCTTTGACACAGCTCTTTGAGCAGATACAAGCCTTCTTCTTTGGGCGCATAGAGGGTAAATTCATACTCTACAAAGCGCAGGATGGGTTCGGGCTTCTTACGCCAGCCTTTGGCGATGATCGAGATTTGCGCTTTATCCCAGGACAGCACTTTCAAGATCAGGCTGCTTTCGCTATAGGAGAAGATGCTCAGCACTATGCCCATGCACTTGATCACTTTTCCAGTTCCTTGCGGATGCTTCTGAGATCCTGAGGCGTGGCAAAAAAGGTCTTGTAGTTTGTATAAGTTACGAATCCGGCGGCGCTGCCCTTGGGCTTGCGCACATAGCGAATCTGGGTGTAATCCACCGGTACGTTTACCGAAAACTTGGCCTGAGAATACCAGGCAGCCAGAGCAGAGCAATGTTTGAGCAAATCCGGCGGAAGCTCCTGTTTCTTCAGGTTTCGCAGCAGCACATGCGCTCCGCGATAAATCCTGCTGTGAAACCACCAATCCTGAGCTTTGCCGATCTTAGTGGTCACAAAGTCGTTTTCTTTTGCTTTGCGGCCGATATAGATATGCCAATCGTCACTGTATTTGAAGTGCAATATCTTATCCATCTGGCTAATCTTCTGGGTAATGGTTCCGGATTTATCTTTGATATCCAGATCCAGGTCTTCGCCATCCTCAAGGCGTGTTCTCAGCTTTTTCACTGCCTCTATTTCCGCTGTGGTACGGGAGATATTGATGCCGATGATGGCCAGACCGTTTTTGGCCTTCTGATATCTTTTGATATAGTAATTCAGGTTTTGATGAGGAGTCTTATCTACCAATAAGGGCACACAGATTTCCTGTAAATCCGGATCAAGATAGTTTGTGGTAACGAGCTGCTCCTGGCCGGGCTTGATCTTGTGCATATTCGGCTTGATCGCTTCGGCGCAGGCATGAAAGTACTCCGCCCGTTCAGCATTGGCCAAATCCTGCCTTTGATAGTCCAGCCGTTTTATCAAGCGCTTGAGTTCTTTGTCTATGATCTTGACCTTGTGTTTTAGTTGCAGAGCCTTATCCTGCGGTTTCAGGATTTCCTGGTGGCGGAGGCGGAAATATTCGTTGATAGAGCTTGCCTCAAAGCCTGCGGGGATAGTGGCAATAGCGGCAGGATCGGGCACAAAGCTGGTTTTAGGCGGATAGTAAGGCTGATTTACCATCACCATGCGCATGGGATTATCCGCTAGCGAGTATTTTACCAGGGCGTCCAGAATCAGGTTTCTATCCTTTCTGATGATGATCACATTGGGCTTTGGGGGCATGAGCTCACAGATGAGCCGGTGGTCTTTGTCCTCACCATAGATATCCTGCAAATGCAGATCCAGGCAGAGAATCCGATCATCGTCCCGCATTCTCAGCTGACCCAGTTGGCTGTTACGCAGATTCCGCCAGATTTCCCGGGCTTCTTTGGGCATAAAGCAGCTGCTTTGATGATATACAAAGCTATCCTTCATATTCAGCACAAAGACCAGAGCATCGCCACCGATCAGCCCCAAATACAGGGCATCCTGATAAAGCCAGACTTTGTCCAAAGCCCCCTTGAAATTGGCGTATTCCTGAGCCCAGGCCGCCAGATATACATATTTCATATTTTATCCAATTCTATTATTTGACTTGACACAAAAGCAATGTGTCATGGAAATGACACTGAAATAAAAACCTAATTGGAGTCAAGTGTGAAAAATATTCAAATGATAATCATCATCATATTAGCCGTCCTGGCCATAGTCTTTGGGGCTATCTGGATGAATGCATCCAAAAAGAAT
>Ga0265295_1007235_pt1 | contig 12911 bp, 7 predicted proteins | sample Munlansysbiofilm_FD_192503 | JGI IMG/M metagenome (GOLD analysis project Ga0265295, IMG submission 192503) | Leachate microbial communities from a municipal landfill in Southern Ontario, Canada - Methane capture system biofilm | ecosystem: Engineered > Solid waste > Landfill > Unclassified ... | reverse complement strand
GAGGGTGAGGAGTTTTTAGATAAAAATCATATTGCGGAGTATTCATTAGAACTTAAAAGGATTATTGATGATTACCAAACTAATATGAGGAATTTTGGAGTTAGAGGAGCAAATATATTAAAAGAGGCAAATCTATCTCCAGATGATTTTAGTGGAAAAAGTAAATCATTTGCTAGTCGTTTCCAAAAAATTCTTAATGGCGACTTGTCACTCTCTAATAGTACTTTTATTAAGGCCTCAAATGGTACAGAATTCTGGTTTTCTAAGAGCGTTGAAAAAGATAGCCCAGGATTATTGAATAGAGGTAAAAAGGCAGAAGAGTTACATCTGCTAAAATTATTAAATAATATTATTGAGTTTGAAAATACATATTTCAAGGATTACTCCACTGCTCAAGCGATTTCAAATAATCTTTATGCCCTTGGATTAATGTCTGATATTCAAAGAAGTATCCGTGAGGTGACTACTGAAAATGGAGTACTTCTTATTTCTGAAACAACTGAACTATTGCATAATATTATTGATGGGAGTGATACCCCATTTATATTTGAAAAAGTTGGAACAAAAACAGATCATTTTATGCTGGATGAGTTTCAAGATACTTCACTTATGCAGTGGGAAAATTTTAGGCCTCTTATAATTAACAGCCTTTCATCCGGATATTCAAATCTAATTGTAGGGGATGAAAAACAAAGTATTTATAGATGGAGAGGCTCTGACTGGACTCTTTTAAATAACACTGTTTTTAACGATTTTAGAGGGGATGAAATAAATTATACTCCTTTAACTGAGAACTGGAGATCTGGAAAAGAAATTATTGATTTCATTAATGATTTTTTCCCAAAAGCTTCTAAAGAGTGTGATGTTTTTCTTGAATTAGAAGAGTTCAGTAAAATAAATGTCTCCTCGATATACTCATCAGTTAAACAGCTACTTCCTAAGTCAAGAGCTCTAAAAAAAGGCTATGTTGAAATAAAAATTTCCACTTGTGATAAGGGTGATGTAAAGGATGATATTCTCTCCTATGTTAAGGATTCAATACTTTCGATATTAAATAACGGAGGAGCCTTAAGAGATATTGCAGTATTAGTTAGAAGAAATACAGAAGGGTCTGATATAGCTGAGTATCTAATTGATTCAGGAATTAAGGTTATTTCAGGTGACTCCCTTTTTTTAACAAGTGCAACTAGTGTCTCTTCAATTATTTCTCAATTAAAATATTTCAGCAATCCTCTAGATGAGGTTAACAATATTTTAGCAAAATTTTCTGGTCTTGATTTGACCCAAAAAGGGGAACTTACTTTTCTTCCTCTTTACGAAATGTGTGAACATTTAGCTGATGCCCAGCCTGAAGAGATTAAGATAGCTGAGTCTGCTTATATTATCTCTTTTCTTGATCAGGTTAAGGAGTATATTAGATTGAACAGATCTGATCTATCTGCTTTTCTTGAATGGTGGAATGAAAACTCTTCAAAACTTACAATACCGGCACCAGAGGGTGAGGATGCTGTTAGAGTGTTAACTATACATAAATCAAAGGGACTTGGCTTCTCAACTGTTATTGTTCCATATTCAGACTTTGAATTTAAAGGAAAATCAGATATCATTTGGTGCAAACCACGCACATCACCATTTAACAGGATGCCAGTAGTGCCGATAAACAAGGCCGATGGGCTCGAAAACTCTCACTTCAAGGAAGATCTTAGAAATGAGAATTTTTTAAGAGTTGTTGATAATATGAATCTTGCATATGTTGCCTTCACTAGAGCAAAAGATAACCTTTTCATATATGTTAAGGAGCCTTCTAAATCAAGTAAAGATTTAAAGGGAGCAGGCGACATCCTTTATAACTTCTCAATAGATAAAGTTAATTCTTCCGGTTATGTTAAGTATGGTGACAGAATGATTATCACCAATTCAAAGGGTTCATCTCTCTCAGAAAGAGATATGCCATTATTTAAATCCTTTGATAATTCAGAAAACCTCAGGCTCACTTTGAGATCAGAGGAGTTTTTCAATGAGGATGCTAAGTCAAGATCCAGAGGAGTTGTAATACACTCAATTATGTCAAATATTATTTCTGTAGAAGATATATCATCGGCAGTAATGAAAGCAGTTTCAATTGGAGAACTTCAATCTGACGAGATTGATCAAACAATCTCCTACTTTAATGAGTTGATTAACTCTGTTAGTTCATATGGCTGGTTTGGATTGGAAATTAATACTATTAATGAACTTGAAATAATTTTACCTGGCGGGAAAATTTACAGACCAGACAGGGTGATTAAAGGTGATGTAATTAGCGTGATAGATTTTAAAACAGGGAAACTTAGAACAAAATCTCATCATTCCCAACTTGAAAGATATGTCACAGCTATAACAGAAATGGGCTATAACAATGTTAAGGGATATATCTGGTATTTAGATGATAAAGAGGTTGTTGAGGTTATTTGATTAACTCTCCAATAAGTTTTTCTACACTATCAATATCCCCATCCTTCATTAGAACATTTTTCTTATTATCAAGTAAGTAGATAGATGGTGATGCTCTGCGGTCATATAATCTGTCATATGAGATCATATTGTTTAAATCCCTTCCAACTCTCCAATCATCAGGAAATGTAATTGCTGCTTGTTCGTACGCTTGAAAATTGTGACCAGTATAAATTGCCAGTATTCTATTTTTTGATTTAAAATCTAATAAGATTTGCGAATTTTCTGCATAAATAATGCTCTCTTTGCAGGCATTACATTCTGGTTCAAAGAAAAATATGAGAGTATAGTCTGAATTAATTGAATGGAGAGAAGATATTGATCCGTCAGTAAATATGATCGAAAAGTTTTCAGAGATTTCACCCACTCTGTTCTTGATAAGGAGCTCTCTTTCCCATTGTAATTTTCCTTTTGTTGAGCTGGTGTCAGGCAAATTCTTTATATATTCATCTATTACAGTTTGATATAATTTTTCCTGCCTTAGTGGCGAGTTTGGATTATTAAGACTCTCTTCAAATAGTTGGAGAAAAGATTCTGCTATATGTGAGGTTGATAATGAGCTTTTGTAAGCTAAATCTTTAAGATGCTTTTCTGCTTTTGCAAATCCTGTTTCATTAATGATTCCAAGATATTCATAGTATGGTCGTCTGATAACATCTGCAGTAATCTTTATAGTTGTATCATCCCAGGGTAAATTGTCCCAAAAATGGGTAGAGAGGTACTCTCTTTGTTTTGCAATATCTCTAATAACAGAAGGTAATTGAGAATAAGTAAAGGAATAACTCTCCTCTTTTGTTTTGCATCCGGTGAGTATTAGGATAAGAATTACAAATAGTCTGAATGTTTTCATTACTCTTTTGCGATAAACTTGTTGACTTAAACTTTGTTTATGATTATATTTATACAAAAGTAGATAAATTATAATGGAAAAATCAGATATTGGATTGATTGGACTTGCCGTTATGGGAGAGAACCTTGTTTTAAATATGGAGAGCAAAGGATATCGCGTTTCGGTCTATAACAGAACTTATGAAGTGACAAATAAATTTTTACAGGGTAGGGCTGCAAATAAGAAAATTGTGGGGCACGAAACTCTAAAGTCCCTTATCTCTTCTCTTGAATCTCCTAGAAAAGTGATGTTAATGGTAAGAGCGGGCTCTGCGGTCGATTCTGTTATTGAACAGCTGGTTACTCTTATGGCCCCAGGTGATATAATAATTGATGGAGGTAATTCGTTCTACAAGGATAGTGAAAGGAGAGAGAGTTTCCTAAGGGAGAAAGGCATATTGTATATAGGTACAGGAGTTTCAGGAGGTGAGGAGGGCGCATTAAAAGGCCCATCCATTATGCCGGGTGGGTCTGAATCGGCCTGGCCATATATAAAGCCGATTTTTACATCCATAGCTGCTGTAGCTGAGGATGGTGAACCCTGTTGTTCCTGGACAGCTAAAGGTGGTGCAGGACATTTTGTAAAAATGGTACATAATGGAATCGAGTATGGCGATATGCAACTGATTTCAGAAGCCTATTCCGTGATGAAGAATATGATGAAAATGAGTAACGAGGAGATTTCATCTGCTTTCAACGAATGGAATAATGGTAAATTACAGAGTTATCTAATTGAGATAACCTCCACGATTATGAATCATAAAGAGAAGAATGGCGACTACCTAGTTGATAAGATTCTTGATGCAGCAGGACAAAAGGGTACAGGCAAGTGGAGTGTAGAGAGTGCTATGGATTTTGGCGTTCCATTAAATCTTATTGCTACTTCTGTTTTTGAACGATCACTCTCTGCAGACAAAGAGAGAAGAGTTAGTGCAAGTAACATCTACTCTCTAGAGATTAATACTTCTGAAAGGCCAACAATCGAAGAGGTTAGAGATGCATTATTCGCTTCTAAACTGGTTTCTTATGCACAGGGGTTTGATCTTATGAAAGTTGTATCGGATATAAATGGGTGGAATTTAGATTTGGCTTCAGTAGCAAAAATATGGAGAAATGGATGTATAATAAGGTCCTCTTTTCTTAATAATATTGCAGATTCATATGTTAAAAACGACAAACTTGAATCTCTTTTTCTTTCAGACTACTATAAAGATGAAATTAAAACCTCTTTAGAAGGATGGAGAAGTCTTGTCTCAAAAGCAGCTCGATCCGGGATCCCTGTTCCGGCTTTCAGTAGTGCAATTAATTATTTCTACTCATTTACTTCTAATAGACTGCCGGCAAATCTAATTCAGGCTCAGAGAGATTTCTTTGGAGCTCATACTTTTGAAAGGGTAGATTCACCTAGAGGTGTGTTTTTTCACGAAAATTGGACTGGTGAGGGAGGTGATACTATGTCCGGAGTTTATAACGTTTAATATTACTGGAGATGAAAAGTAATATTATGGTAATATTTGGGGGCTCAGGTGATTTAGCAAAAAGAAAGCTAATTCCTGCTCTTTATATGCTGCATAAAAAATCTCTACTTGAACAGAGTTTTAAAATTGTTGCAACAGGAAGATCAGAGATCTCATCTGAGTCCTACAGGAGCATTGCTGCTGAAGCTCTTTCACAATATCTGAAAAAGAGTGATTATGATGAAAAAGTGGTTGGCTCTTTTTTAAACAGGCTTTTTTATAAAATTTCAGATCCTGAGAGTGTAATCGATGTTAAGAGTTTGGGGGAATTTTTAGATAAAATAAGTGGAAATGAGCCAAAAGTACTTTATTATTTGGCTACACCACCATCTTTATATGAAATTATTCCTGGGAACCTTAAATCTGCGGGAATGGTTTCATCTTCTAGTCGAATAATTGTTGAGAAGCCTTTTGGATACGACCTTGATTCTGCAATTAGAATGAATGATATTCTCAGATCTGTATTTTCAGAAAAGCAAATTTTTAGGATTGATCATTTTCTGGGAAAGGAGACTGTTCAAAATATACTAGCCTTAAGATTTGCAAATGGTATTTTTGAACCTTTATGGAACAGAAATTACATAGATAGAGTTGAGATAACTGCTGTTGAAAATATGGGTATTGAGGGGAGAGGAGGTTTTTATGAGAATACCGGGGCTCTTAGAGATATGGTACAGAATCATTTAGTTCAGCTATTAGCTCTTGTAGCAATGGAGCCTCCAATTGCATTTAATGAGAAAGAATTCAGAAATGAGATTGTTAAAGTTTACAGATCATTGAAGCCGTTATCAAAGAAGGAGATAGAAAAAAATGTCATTAGGGGGCAATATGTTGAATCTTTTCTTAAAGGTGGAGAACGAGTATCTTCGTACAGAGAGGAGAAAAGTGTAAATCCCTCCTCAACAACAGAGACATTTCTGGCAATGAAAGTTAATATTTCAAACTGGAGGTGGGACGGTGTCCCTTTTTATATAAGGACAGGTAAGCAGATGCCAACTAAGGTTACAGAAATAATTATTCATTTTAAGCCAACTCCTCATAAGTTATTCAGTAGCAGAAATGAATCTCCTGAACAGAATCAACTTATTATAAGATTGCAACCAAATGAGGGAGCTGTACTGAAGTTTGACGTAAAGATTCCAGGCTCAGGATTTGAGATCAAACAGGTTCCAATGGAGTTTACTTATGATAAACTTGGAGGTGTTCAGTCTGGAGATGCCTATTCAAGATTGATTGAAGATTGCCTGAATGGTGAGTCAGCACTTTTTACACGAAGTGATGCAGTTGAGGCAAGTTGGATCTACTTTGATCCAATACTTAAATCGTGGAAGCTTAACGAGAAAATCCCTTTGTATGGATATCCAGCAGGAACATGGGGGCCAGAGGAGAGTGAAATAATAATTGAAGGTCAGAAGCATTGGTCAAATCCTTGTAAAAATCTTACTGATACCGATAAATACTGTGAGTTATGAAAGCCCCTTCAGAAATATTAAGTGACAGGATTGTTAGTATAATATCTCTACTTGATAAAGATAAGAAAATGAATCTTGCAATATCAGGAGGAAATTCTCCTGATAAGCTATTTTCTTTGTGGAGCGGAAGTTACTTGAATATTATTGACTGGGAGCGTGTAAATCTTTTTTGGGTAGATGAAAGATGCGTCCCGCCACATCATAATGATAGTAACTTTGGTAGAGCTTTTGATTTTTTTTTAAGTAATGCCGGAATTCCAGATCCAAATATTTTCAGAATAAACGGCGAGATTGATAATGAAAAAGCTGCATTAGAATACGAAATGACGATTAAAAACGTGTTTGATTTATCTGAAGGTTTTGATATGGTTATACTGGGAATAGGAGAGGATGGACATACATCATCGGTTTTTCCGGGTCAAAAAGATCTATACTCCTCCAAAAGGTATTATATGCCATCTGTCAACCCCTATACTGGACAAAAAAGAGTTGCTCTAACTCTTTCAGGGATATTAAAGTCAAAAGAGATTGTTTTCTTTCTGGATGGGCCATCTAAAATCTCTATTCTTAAATTGATTGAAAGTTATGACCATCAAGAAGATATTCTAATGGATAATCTATTGCCGGTTAGTTATGTGATTGAAAAAGCAGTAAAATCATATATTTATTGGGAAAATGCTCCATCTGTTGTCCGTTTCAATATAAATTCTATATTTGTAATATAGATTATGGGAGCAAATAACCACATACTTCCTAAAGATTTTGAGTTTAATAAAGAGACTTTTGTTACTCTAATCGAAGTTTTACCCGGTTTTATTTATCGTTGCAAAAATGATAATGACTGGACAATGCTTTATACGAGTAATCAGGTTAAAGAGATTACTGGGTTCTCTTCGGAAGAGATTAATTTTAATTCAGAAATATCCTTTAATGAAATTATTTCTCACGAATATCGGTTGTATCTTCACGAGAGGTGGCATTCAGTTCTTAAATCAAGAGGTGTACTCAAAGAGGAGTACAAGATCGTAAGAAAGGATGGTAGTGTCAGATGGGTACTGGAGCAAGGAAAGGGCGTTTTTGACACTGAGGGTAATTTAAAATATCTTGATGGTTATATTACAGATATAACTTCCTTAAAAATGGCTGAAGATAGGCTTGTACAAAAGAATATTGAACTTCATATAGCTAAGGAGAGGGCAGAGGAGGGAGATAAAATGAAAACAGCTTTTCTTGCAAACCTTTCTCACGAAATTAGAACCCCTATGAATGCAATTATCGGGTTCGCAGAGATGCTAAAAGAGGATGATTTAGAAAAGGATCAAAGAGATAGTTTTATTGATATTATTAATAGAAGCGGGATTCATCTGCTCTCAATTATTAATGATATTATTGAGATGTCTAAAATTGAATCAAAACTTATTAAGCCAAATTATGAGGAGGTAGACGTTGATTTATTAATTGATGTTGTATATAAGACTATGTATGCAACTCTTCCTGAGGACAAAAGCCTTGAGTTTAGATATTTACCTCCGGATAATTCTTTAGAATATAAAATAAGTACAGACCCCGTTAAGTTAAGACAAATACTATCAAACCTTCTGTCAAATTCTATTAAATACACAGATAATGGCTATGTTGAGTTTTGGTATGAAATTTCAAATAAAACAAAAAATAAGCATATTTTGTTTTATGTAAAAGATACAGGTATTGGTATAGATAAAACATACAAGGATGAGATATTTGAAAGGTTTAGAAGAATTGAGAGCGATGTAAAGTCTGGAGGAAGAGGTGGATCTGGTCTAGGCTTGGCTATTTCAAAGGCTTATGTTGAGATGTTAGGCGGAGATATTGAAGTAGAATCCGAATATGGCAGAGGCTCTCTCTTTAAGTTTTCTATTCCGTTAATTCTTTGTAGTAGGACAAACAGAGGTACAGAACTTATCGAAAAAGAATTTGAGATGAATAACCAAATGAGAATATTAGTTGCAGAGGATGAAGATACTAACTTCTTATATCTCTCTGCTTTACTTTCAAAATTTCACCATACTGTTTTAAGAGCAGTAAATGGTAAAGAGGCTGTTGAAATAGTTAAGGAAGATAATCGTCTCGATCTTGTTCTTATGGATATCAAAATGCCTATTTTAAACGGGTATGACGCCCTAAGAGAAATTAAAAAATTCAAACCATCTCTACCAGTTGTGGCTCAGACAGCATACGCACTTTCCGATGATGAGCAAAATATTAGAGCTGCAGGGTTTGACGATTATATTGCCAAACCTATAATGAAAAACAAACTGGTTACAATTCTGGAATCAATTACTAAACATTTATGAAATTCACTACACTCCCTAGATTGTTCACAATGGTATTTGTGACAACTCTTTTTTATGCGCCTATCTACGGACAGGAAAATCTCAACTACCAAACTCCACCTAAAGAGATATTGGAGCTGGCAGACTATGAAAGAACGCCAGCTGTTATGATCGATTCCCATAACAAATTTATGATCTTTACATATAGGAATACATACAAGAGTTTGGATGAACTAAATCAACCGGAGCTAAGGTTAGCCGGATTAAGAATTAATCCAGTTGTAAATATTTCATCAACTGTTACATATATTAATAATCTTAAAATAAGAAAAGTAGGCGAGACATCAGAGACTCAATTTGTTGGTCTCCCATCAAATCCTAAAATTTCAAATATTCAACTATCTCCAGACGAGAAGAATCTTGCTTTTACTCATACTACAGATAGTGGCGTTGAATTATGGGTAGCCAATATTGAAAGCAGAAGAGCAAACAAGTTGTTTAAAAGGTACTTAAATGCAAATATGGGTAATCCCATATGTTGGTCAAGAGATGGTAGCTATTTAATAGTGCGGGTTTTGCCTCAAAATAGGAGAGCTATTATTGATGAGTCAAAAAATATTCCAAATGGGCCAATTGTCTCAATTAGTGAAGGTAAAGTTTCTCAAAACAGAACTTATCAGGACTTGCTTAAAAACAAAAATGATGAAATAAATTTTGAGACAATAGCTTCTTCTGAATTATGGAGAGTTGGCCTTAAGGAGGGAGATTCAAACCTGTTTCTTAAAGCTGATATTTATGCAAGTGAAAGTTTTTCACCTGATGGTGAATTTATAATGATAACAACTATTGAACAGCCATATTCATATATAGTTCCTCTCAATAGGTTTCCGCAAATCTCTCGTGTTTATTCAAAAGATGGAGAGTTGATTAAAGAGGTAAATAGTGTACCATTAATTGAAATTCAACCAAAAGGATTTAGCTCTACAAGAATAGGTAAAAGATCTATGGATTGGAGAGCCGATAAACCTGCTACGTTATATTTTGTAGAGGCTCTTGATGGTGGTGACCAGTCTGTTAAAGCAGAGTATAGAGATATGATGTACACCTGGGAAGCTCCGTTTAATAATGAACCTAAACAGATGATAAAGGTTCCACAACGTTTTGCTGGTGTAATTTGGGGTGATGATAATACTGCAATCTTGAGAGATATGTGGTATGATACAAGGATGACCTCAACCTATATTTTTTCGCCATCATCTTTATCTCTTGAACCAAAAATGATTACTAGAAGAAATAGACAGGATGTTTATTCTGATCCTGGATCATTTGAGACAAGAAAAAATCAGTACGGAAGATATGTCCTTGCGATTGAAAATGGTAATTTACTTTTAATTGGTGATGGATATACAAAAGAGGGGCAATTCCCTTTTATTGATGAGTTTAATTTAAAAACTCTTAAAACAAAAAGAATTTATCAATCAGAGTATAAAGACAAGAAAGAGGATATAATTTCTATTACTGATTTTAAAAAGGGCATTGCACTTGTTAGAATTCAGTCAAAGAGAGATTATCCAAACTACTATCTGAGAAATTTTCGCAAAAAATCAGATCCTCAAATGCTTACAAATTTTCCAAATCCGTTCAAAAAGTTAGAGAGGGTTCATAAGGAGGTTATTAAATATAGAAGAAATGATGGAGTAGTGTTGTCTGGAACTCTTTATTTGCCAGAGAATTACAATAAAAATAGCGGGGAAAAACTACCTCTTTTAATTTGGGCCTATCCGGAAGAGTTTAAAGATGCTTCATCTGCAAGCCAAAGTACTCATAATCCCAACGAGTTTACAGCTCCTTCTTATGGTTCATTTGTTTATTGGGTTGTAAGAGGTTACGCTGTTCTTGACGATGCCTCTTTTCCAATTATTGGAGAAGGATCTGATGAGCCAAATGATACTTTTGTCGAGCAATTGGTAGCAAATGCTAAGGCTGCAATTGATGCTGTGGATTCATTGGGATATATTGATAGAAATAGAGTAGGGGTTGGGGGACACTCTTATGGTGCATTTATGACTGCAAATCTTTTAAGTCACTCCAATCTCTTCGCTGTTGGAATTGCAAGAAGTGGTGCTTATAATAGAACACTTACTCCTTTTGGATTTCAGAATGAACAACGCAATTACTGGGATGCACCTAATGTATATAACACGATGTCTCCATTTATGAATGCTTTCAAAATGAAGACTCCTATGTTGCTTGTGCACGGAGAAGCAGATAATAATCCTGGTACCTTTACTTTACAAACGGAGAGATATTTTCAAGCTCTTAAAGGACTTGGAGCACCTGTTAGAATGGTTATTCTCCCCAAAGAATCTCACGGATATGCTGCTAAAGAGAATATATTGCACCTGCTATGGGAGCAGGATCAGTTTTTTGAAAAATATCTTAAAAAATAATTTTCTAGGTAAATATTTTTAAGGGCGACATTGTAAGTCGCCCTTTATTATTAATTTTGCCACAACTTATATGGATAAAATAAGAAAAAGCTTTTTTAAATATTTGGTACTGGTACTGTTTGTTGCTCATTATAGCGGAGCAACAATGTTTTATCATACTCACAATATTGGAGAAGGCAGTATTGTCCACTCTCATTTATATTTAGGTGGTGAGGCAACTACTCCAGGCCATTGTCATAATAATGCATCTTTTTCTCTTATTTCTATTCTAGCATCCTCTTTAAATTTTCTTCTCTCAGCACTCCTCATTCAATCCATTTTTATTAAACTCCTTACTATTTATGGAGTCTTTGAGGATAAAAGAATTTTAATTTCTTTAAAATCAGATTTACAGTCTAGAGCTCCTCCAATAGTTAGTTAATTGATTCTATTTATATTCTATCAACTAACTAATAATTTTATTAATGACTAATAGGTACTTTTATTTGACAATCATTGGATTGTTCTTTTATTCTCAATTATTATCTCAGGCACACTCATCTAAAGAAAATTTCTCAACAATTTCAGGACATGTTGTTGAGAAAGGAACTGGACTTCATATTCCTTACGCTACAATTAAAATTGAAGAGACAGGAGCAATCTTTTCAGTAGATGGTTCTGGCCATTTTCATAAAGTTAATATCCCTTCCGGAAAATATAGGATAACTGCATCATCACTTGGCTATATAAGTAAGGATACAATTATTGATCTATTACCAACAAAAACTTCAACTATAAATTTGGAGCTTTTAGAAAGTTCTTTAAATATGAATGAAGTTGTTGTAACTGCAACAAGAAATGTGTCAAAAAGAAGAGAGTCTCCATCTGTCATTAATGTTTTGGGTAAGAAGTTATTTGAACAGTCGGCATCTACTAATCTTAGTCAGGCGCTTAATTTTCAATCAGGAGTTAGAGTTGAGGTAAGCTGTCAAAATTGTGCTGTAACACAAGTTAGAATTAATGGTTTAGAGGGGCAGTATTCTCAAATATTATTGGACAGCAGGCCTATCTTTAGTTCTCTTGCAACTGTATATGGAGTAGAGCAACTTCCTGCTAGTATGGTAGAGAGAGTAGAAGTTCTAAGGGGTGGTGGCTCTGCAATATTTGGATCAAACGCAATTGGGGGAGTAATTAATATTATAACAAAAGAACCCATTAAGAACACTCTTTCAGTTTCAAATCAGACTGCATTTTTAGGAAATGGATCTTTAGACTTTACAACATCTTTAAATGGCTCTTTCGTCTCTAGTGATTTTAATACCGGAGTATATCTTTTTGGGATGATAAGAGATAGAGATTCTTATGATAGAGACGAAGATGGCTTTAGTGATATTCCGGTTTTAAATGGTGAGACAATTGGATTAAGGGGGTATCATAAATTTAATCCAAATGCTCGCCTCACATTGGAATACCATCATATGAATGAATACAGACGTGGTGGGGACTCTCTTTCAAGACCCCCGCACGAAGCAACAGTAGCCGAGCAAGTTAGTCATAGGATTGATGGAGGTGGTTTTAAATTAGATCTAAATTCTCAGGATTATAAGCATCGAATTTCATTTTTTTCATCGGCTCAAAAAATTGGACGGGATAGCTATTTTGGAACCAATAAAGATCTTAATGCTTATGGCCGAACAGATGATTTCACATTATCTGCAGGGAGTCAGTATTCATTAAGTATTAAGAGACTATTTTTTCTACCTGCCGAATTTACTGCCGGTGTTGAATACAATTACAATT
>Ga0265295_1007234_pt1 | contig 12914 bp, 10 predicted proteins | sample Munlansysbiofilm_FD_192503 | JGI IMG/M metagenome (GOLD analysis project Ga0265295, IMG submission 192503) | Leachate microbial communities from a municipal landfill in Southern Ontario, Canada - Methane capture system biofilm | ecosystem: Engineered > Solid waste > Landfill > Unclassified ... | reverse complement strand
CGCTGACGGCGCAATTTCGGGCGTGGGTGCGGTGGTGATGTTCTTACCCAATATTGTCATTTTATTTTTAGGCATCGCTTTGTTGGAGACGACCGGATATATGGCGCGTGTTGCGTTTTTACTGGACGGATTTTTCCACCGTTTCGGACTTCACGGCAAAAGCTTTATTCCTCTTGTTACGGGTTTTGGTTGTTCGGTACCTGCGTATATGAGCGCGCGCACGCTCAAAAACGATAAAGATCGGCTGATTACGCTTTTTATCATCGGATTTATGAGTTGCGGGGCGAAACTTCCGGTTTACGTGTTGTTCGCCGGAGCGTTTTTCGGGCAAGAACATGCGGGTAACGCTTTGTTTGCGATCTATCTTGCCGGAGCGTTTATCGGGCTTTTGGCGGCAAAGTTTTTGAAACGATTCGTCTTTAAAGGTGCTGACGAGCCTTTCGTTATGGAAATGCCCAAATACCGCCTGCCTTCGTTGAAGCTCATTTGGCATACGGTCGTGAGCAAGGCGATTATGTACCTTCAAAAAGCGGGAACGTTTATTTTGGCGGCATCTTTGTTGATCTGGTTTGCGAGCAACTATCCCAAATATCCCGACCTTGAATCCTCTTTCGATCAGAAAATCGAACAAGCAAGCAACGCGTCCTTAAAAGTCGAGTACGAAAACGAAAAGTCCAAAATTTTGCTGGAAAAAAGTTTCTTAGGCAAAATCGGAAAATCGACCGATTGGTTGTTTACCCCTTTGGGATTTGATTGGAAAATGACGGTCGCTTTGGAGTCAGGATTGGCGGCTAAAGAGGTCGTCGTTTCGACCTTAGGCGTTTTGTATGCGCTCGGTTCGGGCGTAGACGAGGGCAACGAAAGTCTCATTGCGGAGCTTCAAAAGCAAATTCCTTTGGCTTCGGCGGTCTCTTTTATGATCTTCGTGATGTTTTATTTACCGTGTCTTGCCGCTTCCATCGTTTTTACGAAAGAGAGCGGCGGTTATAAATATTTGGCGTATCTGTTCGTCTTTACGACGATCATCGCTTGGGTTTTAGCCTTCATCGGATACCGCGTAACCTTGTTGTTTAGCTAAAGATCCTCGTCGATCTTGAACGACGACACGCGATCGTTCATCTCCGAATCGTCGTACGGATCAAGGTGCGCGGTGATGACCCATTCGTCGTTTGGGATCAGCTCTTTGATCTTTTCTTCGATGCGATCTCCCGCGTGGTGCGCGCGTAAAAGCGAAATACCGGGGCTAAAAACCAAGTGAACGTCGACGAAGTTGGTATTGCCCGATTTACGAGTTTTCAGGTAGTGAAAATCGCTGATCTCTTTCTCCGCGACGATGATGTTGCGAATATCTTCTACGATCTGCTCGTCTAAGGAGGCGTCTAGCAGAATATACACGCCGTCTTTAATGAGCTCGTACGCCGAATGAATAATATAAATCGAAATAACCACGCCCATAATCGAGTCGATCAGCTCAAAATGTGTTATTTGGATAAGAACGAGCGAAATTAAAATAGCACCGTTGCTTAAAACGTCCGTTTGATAATGAAGCGCATCGGATTTGACGACCATACTGCGCGTTTTTTTCGCAACGTAGTTGAGAAATGCGACCAATGCAATCGTCAAAACCAAAGAGATCGCCATCACGAGGATGGAACTTCCCAAATATTCTAAAGGCTCATGCACGATCGCTTTTTTAATCGACGTGTAAAAAATAAAAAGCCCCGAAACGCTAATGACCGTACCTTCGATCACCGCGGCTAAGGCTTCGATTTTGCCTTTGCCGTAATTGAACGTTTTGTTAGCGGGTTGTTCGGATTTTAAAATCGCAAAGTAATTGAAGGCGGAGACGATGAGGTCTAAAACCGAATCGATCGCCGAAGCCAAAACGGCGACGGAGCCGCTCATCAAACCGATAAAGAGTTTGACGATAATTAAAATGCTCGCCGTAGCACTGGAGACGACGGTTGCTTTTTTTTGGAGGGTCACGAGAGGTTATCCTTCTTTTTATAAATGTTCATCGAAGCGCAATGTAAACTGCCGTGTTCGCGAATCAACACGGAAGCGTCGATGCCGACGATTTCGCGCTCCGGAAAATAACGCGCAAACGTTTTGAGTGCTTTGGTATCGTAGGCATCGTTGTAAAGCGGTACTAAAACCGCGTTGTTGACTAAAATAAAATTGAGGTACGTCGCGGGAAGGCGATGATCGTTAAAGAACTTCGCCGAAGGCAAAGGCAGCGGAACCAGATCGAAAGAGGTCTTTTTGAGCTCTTTTTCCATCTTTTTGAGTTCGTCGTAGTGTTCGTCCTCTTTGTCGTAACATTTCACGTAAGCAATCGTATTTTTATTTAAAAAACGTGCCAGCGTATCGATGTGCGAATCGGTGTCGTCGCCCATAAGCGCACCGTGCTTTAAGATAATCAACTCTTTGAGTCCGAAAAGCTTAATCAACGTTTTTTTGATCTCTTTTTTCGAGAGGTGCGCGTTGCGGTTCTCTTCAAAAAGGCAATACGCAGTGGAAAGCATCACGCCATGACCGTTGCTTTCGATGCTTCCGCCTTCCAGTACGAAATCGATGCTTTTAAGCTTTCCTTTTAAAAAGCCCTCTTCAAAAAGGCGTTTGGTAATCATGTTGTCGATACTTGCGTCAAATTTATTGCCCCATGCGTTGAAGATGAAGTCGTAGGTACGGCGTTGATGGTTTTTGTAAACGTTGATGCCCCCAAAATCGCGTATCCACGTATCGTTCGTGAGCATTTCGACCAGCGTGATATTTTGAAGCGTGGGCAAAATGTTGGCAAGGTGTTGTTTATCTTCGCAAACGACGATGCACGGTTGAAAGCGTGCGACGGTCGAGATAAGCGTGAGATAGGTTTGATGAATTGCTTCGATGGAGTGCGCCCAGTCGCTCTTTTTGGGAGGGAAAACGACGATGAGAGCCTCTTGTTCTTCCCATTCGGCGGGTAATCTTAGTTTCATTTTGCGCTCCGTCTTTCGTGTATTTGGGCTAAATTATACCAAAATAGGTTTGAGCGAGGCTTTTATAAGGTAAAATAGGGACGAAATTGTTTTTCCAAAGGCTCTTACATGTTATGGCAAGATAAAACCAATAAAAGCATCCGTCAAATCAATTTTATGGCACTTTTGTTTGCGGGCTTGTTTGTTTTTATTTTTGCTTGTTTGATTATCGCGAACGAATATTTTGCTTACCAAAAAGAGATCGAACGCATCGAAGCATCGTACCCGTCGACGTTGTTAACGCTTGGAAACAGCGTGGAAGCGGCGCATTCGCTTGAGATCGTTTTGGAGCATAAGCACAAAGAGTACAAAGATAAAATCATCGACTTTATGGTTAAAATTTATGCGTTGGCACTCGTGATGTATATGATCAGTACGATCGAGTACCGCTACGTTAACGAATTGATGGCGCGCGAAGTGCGTTTGATCGTCGCGTCGTTTAAAGAAGCGGCGCAGAGTTACCGTTTTATCGATACGGAAAAGATGCGTTTTCGGGAATTTCGCGAGATTGCCAACCACGCCAACGCGATGATCGAGGAGATTCACGGTAAAAATGACGATCTAGCAAAACTCAATGCCAACTTGGAGGCGATCATCGAGCAAAAGACCGAAGAGCTCAAACGCTCGGTCGCCTATACGCAAGAGCTCTTGGAAACGCAAGACCGTTTTGTGAAAAATGCGATCCACGAGATCAATACGCCTCTTTCGATCATTTTAATGAACATCGATTTGTACAATCTCAAATTTGAAAAAAATCCTTACCTCGTCAAAATCGAAGCGGCGGTGAAGGTGCTTGACAATATCTACGAAGATTTGGCGTACGTGGCAAAAAAAGATCATGTCGTCTATGCCAAATCGATGGTCGATTTTTCATCGTTTTTACAAGAGAGGGTGCATTATTTCGAAGACGTTGCCGAAGGAAACAAGCTGACGCTTTGTACCGACATAAGCCCCGATCTTTTTATCGTTTTCAACGAGATTGAGTTGCAGCGTATTTGCGACAACAATATCTCCAATGCGATAAAATACAGTTACGAAAAACAAAACGTACATGTCAAGCTTTACGCGCAAGAGGCATTCGTTGTTTTTGAAGTACAAAACGTCGGCGATACGATTCAGTCCCTTGAAAATCTCTTCAGCCGATACTACCGTGAAAACGACGTTCGCGGCGGTTTTGGCTTGGGGCTCAATATCGTCAAAGAGATTTGCGATCGTAACGACGTTGAGGTCAGCGTGGCTTCGGACGCGTCGACGCGCTTTACGTACCGTTTTAGGAAAGGATAACAATGAAAATTTTACTCTTGGAAGACGAATGGATGCTTCGCAGTTCGATTGAGGAGTATTTGGAGGCCTTAGGGCACAAGGTCGTGAGTTTCGGTAAGGGAGACGAAGCGTATGCGGCGATCCGCCAAGAGTCGTTCGATCTTTTGATTTTGGACATTAACATTCCGAAAATGACGGGTTTGGAACTCTTAAAATCGCTCAACGAGATCGAACAAAACTACCCGAGCATCTTTATCAGCGCCAACGTCGATATCGACGATATTACCCAAGCGTTTGAACTCGGAGCGTCGGACTACCTTAAAAAGCCGTTTCATCTTAAAGAGTTGGGGCTTCGCATCGATAAAATTAAAAAAGAGTATGAGATCAAACGGATGCAACACATCATCTTAAGTCCCAAATACGTCTTCTCCAAACAAGAGCAAATGTTGTTTTACAATAACAACGTTCAAGTCCTAACCAAAAAACAGTTACAAATAGTAACGCTCTTGTGCGAGAACATCGGCATCGTGGTGGACTTCGAAAAATTTCGCAGTTACGCATGGAACGACGAACCGGTCGACAATGCCACAATTAGGGCTGAAATAAGCCGTTTTCGTAAGCTTCTTAAGGAAGATTTTATTGTCAATCTCAAAGGCGTCGGCTATAAAATTGAACGTTACTTACCGGAGCAAAAGCGTTAAAAGTTACAAAAATACACATTTATTTTAAATATCCTCACGGTTTTTCTGCTATTTTGAAAATGCTACGATAATGCTATGTTACTTATTTACAATTTCTTCGTGATTCACACATTTACTATGAAGGAGCATTTATGAGCCAACATGTCTACGACAGAGTTAAGGCAAACCCAAAATTTGCCGAACTCGTACAAAAAAGAAGCCGCTTTGCATGGCAACTTTCGATTGTGATGCTTGTCGTGTATTACGCGTTTATTCTCGTAATTGCTTTTTCTCCCGCAACCTTTGCGCAAAAGATCGGAGAGGGCGTTACGACGGTCGGAATTCCGGTAGGGTTGGCGGTCATCGTGATCGCGTTTGTGCTTACGGGTATCTACACTCAACGAGCCAACGGAGAATTTGACGATATGACGCATCAAATTAAAGAAGAAGTAAGGAGCGGCGAATGAAATGGGGCTTACTCCTTTTAAGCTTAAGCAGCTTTGTTTTTGCGGCGGACGCACAATTTAGCGGTAAACGCGACATCAACGTATCGGCGATCGTGATGTTCTTGATTTTCGTTTTAGCAACGCTGGGCATTACGTATTGGGCGGCAAAACGAACGAAAACGGCGAAAGATTTTTACACTGCCGGAGGAGGAATTACGGGCTTTCAAAACGGTCTTGCAATCGCGGGAGATTATATGTCCGCGGCATCGTTTTTAGGCATTTCGGGCTTGGTTTACCTCAAAGGATTTGACGGATTGATCTACTCCATCGGATTTTTGGTCGGTTGGCCGATTATCTTGTTTTTGGTGGCGGAGCAACTTCGAAATCTCGGAAAATATACGTTTAGCGACGTGGCATCGTACCGTTTACGACAAACACCGATCCGAACGTTGGCGGCTTTAGGCTCTTTAGCGACGGTGGCATTGTATTTGATCGCGCAGATGGTCGGTGCGGGGCAATTGATTCAGATTTTGTTCGGGCTTGATTACGAATACGCGGTTGTTATGGTCGGTATTTTGATGATTCTCTACGTAACGTTCGGCGGTATGTTGGCGACGACGTGGGTTCAAATCATCAAAGCGGTTTTGTTACTTTCCGGCGCATCGTTTATGGCGATTATGATTATGTATCAAGTCGGATTTAGCTTTGAAACGCTCTTTTCGCAAGCGGTTGCGGCTAAGAAAAGTGCTGCGATCATGGCTCCGGGCGGTTTGGTCAGCGATCCGATTTCGGCGATTAGCTTAGGTATGGCGTTGATGTTCGGAACGGCGGGATTACCGCATATCTTGATGCGATTCTTTACCGTAAGCGACGCAAAAGAAGCGAGAAAGTCGGTCTTTTTTGCGACGGGATTTATCGGTTACTTTTATATTTTAACGTTTATTATCGGATTTGGTGCTATCGTTTTGTTAACCAATAATCCGGATTATCTCGATCCGATTAAAGGCGGCATTATCGGCGGGGGTAACATGTCGGCGATTCACACGGCCCATGCGATCGGCGGAAACCTTTTCTTAGGGTTTATCTCGGCGGTTGCGTTTGCGACGATCTTGGCGGTTGTTTCGGGATTGACGCTTGCGGGTGCAAGTGCGGTCAGCCACGACCTTTACGCGAACGTCTTTGCCAGAGGTCGCGTGGATGAGATGATGGAGATGAAGGTATCGAAATACTCGACGATCGCTTTAGGTATTGTTGCGATTTTCTTGGGAATTGCGTTTGAAAAACAAAACATCGCGTTCATGGTAGGACTTGCGTTTGCAATTGCGGCAAGTGCAAACTTCCCTATCTTGTTCTTATCGATGTTCTGGAAAAAGTTGACGACCAAAGGCGCCGTTTGGGGCGGATCGTTGGGACTTTTAACGGCGGTCGTGTTGGTCGTCTTGAGTAAAGCGGTTTGGGTGGACGTCTTAGGCAATAAAACCGCGATTTACGCTTACGGCAATCCGGCGATCTTTTCTATGGCGGTTGCCTTTATCGGAATTTGGCTCTTCTCTTTAATGGATCAAAGCGAAGATGCTAAAAAAGAGATCGCGGCATACGAGCACCAATTTATCCGAAGTCAAACGGGTATCGGTGCGGAGGGCGCAAGCGCACATTAAAGGGCTTTGCCTTCACATGTAAAGGAATTCTGCTTCGTCAGAAGCAAGCTTTAGTAGGTGTTTGGGCTTTGCCTTGACATGTAAAGGAATTCTGCTTCGTTAGAAGCAAGCTTTAGTAGGTGTTTGGGCTTTGCCTTGACATGTAAAGGAATTCTGCTTCGTCAGAAGCAAGCTTTAGTAGGTGTTTGGGCTTTGCCCAAACACCGTGTAAAAATGAACTTTAAGGATTAGAACAATGTCACACGTTTTTGAACCTAACAGAACACTCAGCAAAGAGGCAAGAATTAAAAATATGTGCGAATACAAAGAGCTTTGTATTCAAGCCGATGAAAATTTCGAGGGGTATTGGGATAAGCTTGCTCGCGAAAAAATCGAATGGTTTAAACCTTACGATCGCGTGCTCAACGAAGACAACGCTCCGTTTTACAAATGGTTTGAAGGAGGAAAACTCAACGTTACGCATCAATGTTTAGGCCGGCATTTAAACAGCCGTAAAAATAAGGCGGCGATTATTTGGGAGGGCGAAGACGGCAAACGCCGCATCATTACCTACCTTCAACTTTTCTATCGCGTCAATCGTTTAGCGAATTTGATGCGCAATCGTTTCGGTATTAAAAAAGGCGACCGCGTCGTTTTGTACATGCCGATGATTCCCGAAGCGGCGTTTGCCATGTTGGCGTGCGCTAAAATCGGAGCGATTCATTCGGTCGTATTCGGCGGGTTTTCGGCAGATGCTTTAAGAGATCGTATTCAAGATGCACAGGCCAAACTCGTCATCACCGCCGACGGTGCGTTTCGACGCGGCAAACCTTACATGTTAAAACCCGTCGTCGATGAAGCACTTAAGGAAGGATGCGAATGTTGCGATAAAGTGTTGATCGTTCAACGTAACTTTGAAGATATCGAGTACGTTCCGGGGCGCGATTACGTGTACAACGAAATTATCATGAACGAATCGCAATACTGCGAGCCTGAGTGGATGGATGCGGAAGATCCGCTTTTCTTACTTTATACTTCGGGAAGTACGGGCAAGCCAAAAGGCGTTCAACACAGTAGTGCCGGTTATATCCTTTGGGCGCAATACACGATGGAACACGTTTTCGACGTCAAAGAAAACGATACGTTCTGGTGTACGGCGGACGTGGGTTGGATAACGGGGCATACGTACATCGTTTACGGCCCTTTGGCGATGGGTGCAACGACCATTATGTACGAGGGCGTTCCGACGTTCCCAGATGTCGGTCGATGGTGGAGTATGATCGAAGAGCATCGCGTCAATCAGTTTTACACCGCGCCGACGGCGATTCGATTGTTGCATAAAGAGGGAGCCGATGCGCCCAAACGTTACGATTTGAGTTCGCTCAAAGTCTTAGGAACGGTCGGCGAACCGATCAATCCCGATGCGTGGATGTGGTACTATGAGGAGATCGGCGGCGGACGTTGTCCGATCGTGGATACGTGGTGGCAAACCGAAACGGGCGGTCATATGATTACGCCGCTTCCGGGTGCGACACCGATTAAACCGGGTTCGGCGACGTTTCCGCTTCCGGGCATTAAAGCAGAGATTTTAGATGAGCATGGACAACGCGTGAGCACGCCGCATGAAAAAGGCTTTTTATGCATTACGCGCCCGTGGCCGTCCATGATTCGCAATATCTGGGGTGATAGCGATCGCTTTGTGAAGTCGTATTTCGGCGATCATAAAAAAGACGGTGTTCCCGTGTACTTTTCGGGAGACGGTGCGATGTACGACGAGGACGGTTATATTATCATTACCGGACGAACGGATGATGTTATTAACGTTTCGGGTCACCGCATCGGAACGGCGGAAATCGAAGCCGTCCTCGGGCATCATGAGAACGTTGCCGAAGTGGCGGTCGTCGGACGCCCCGATCCGATCAAAGGAGAGGGTATATTTGCGTATATCGTGATTAAAGGCGACGATACCATCGGCGAAGAAGTTTACATGATCCAAGAGCTCAACAAGCTAATCGTCAAAGAGATCGGCAATATCGCCAAACTCGATGCGATTCGTTTCGTTCCGGGACTTCCGAAAACCAGAAGCGGCAAGATCATGCGAAGAATTTTACGTTCGATCGCAAAGAAAGAGCCGATCACTCAAGATATCTCAACGTTGGAAGATCCAAGCATCGTTGAGAAGATCCAAAATCTCGTCCAGTTCTAATCTTTCCAAACGGCTACACCGTGACAGTGTAGCCGTCCTTTCTGATCGTTTCTACAGTGCAAATTGCACCTTAAAATGCTATGATATGTTTTATTTTACTATCCATAGAGGAACATTCATCATGGCATTACATGTAATCAACCAACCGCACGACCAAACCAAAGCCGTTAACGACGCAATGCGCTATCCCAATCTTGAAAAAATTATCAGCGTTCCTTTGGGAATCGGGGAGTTTTACGAAGCGTGTAAAGATTATCCGATTTTGTTTACGAAAAACCAAGAGGGCGATTGGCTGGCGATTGCATTACTCGGTTTTAACGAAAAAAACGTCTCTTTAGACGAAAACGGACGTTTCAAACGAGGCAAATACGTTCCCGCATTTTTGAGACGCTACCCGTTTGCATTGGTTCAAAACGAGGCTCAAGAGGGATTTTCGTTGGCGATCGAAGAAGAGGGCTTGGAAGAGCTTAACGCGTCCAATCAAGCAAGAGCTTTGTTCAAAGAGGATAAAACGCCGAGCGATTTAACCAAAAATATCTTGGATTTTTTAGTGCGTTTTCAAGGCGAACTTCAATCGTGCAGTGCGTTCATCAAAGAGCTCTATAAGGGAGAGTTGTTGGTACAAAAAAGTGCGAACGTGATGGATGAAGAGGGCAAAACCCATACGATCAACGGTTTTTTTACGCTCGACGAAGAAAAATTCAATCGTTTGAACGATAAGAAAAAACTCGACATGTGCAAAAAAGGGGCAACGCCTTTAATCACGGCTCATTTGATCTCTCTTAGTAATATCAGACGTTTAGGTATGTAGGTTTTTTCACATTCTTCTTGTTCAAGGCGGTTAGATGTAGCGTGTAACCGCTTGCTAGTTAGCATCGTAATGTAGTTTCTATTATTGAGAATTTATAACTTTATATGTTGCAATATCTGTCAGGGTCAAAAGATTTTTATCATTTATAAATACAATAATCTGAGCGTTTTCGTTATCAGAATTTTTAATTGTCAGTGTTTCAATATTAGAATCTTTTTTTTTGATTTCTTTATATTTTTCAACCAACTTATGTTTCAATTTTTCATATTCATTTTTATTGGCACATATTAAACTAGCAGTTACAAATTTTGACTTTGTATAACAATACCATGCTTCAACTTTTGTACCTTCCAATACAAATGATCTGTTTTCTTCCCGTTTTGAAGTATAGCATTCAAGTTTATCGCCTATTTTAGAGTTAGTATAAGAGTCGCTACCTTGTTTTCCTATCCATTTTGAATATGACGAGCCAAATTCGATTCCATTAATATCTTTAATCAGATTCTCTGATGCAAGGAGTATAGAAGATGTAAAAAACAATAATTTCAGTATATTATGCATTTATAATTCCTCAAAATAAAATTATCTTTTGCCTCAATGTCTTGAGTCAAAGGTATCCAGTAATTTCTTTTGCTGAAAAGAACGACACATAAATATCCATCGTTCTTTTTCATAGTATGTACATGTAAAAAGTTTTACGAGACCAAAGCCGCGTGAATAACGGTTTCGTCTTTCTCAAAATGAATCGTGCAGTTACTTTTTTGAGCAATCTCTTCGATGCTTTTTTCGTAACCTTTATCGCGATTTTCGCCTTTGATCGAGATGGAAAAAATAGGGTATTTTTTGGTATTGAAACGAATGTATTCGCCCGTAATAAGGGCTAAACGCGTCGTAATCGTCGCCGAAGCGGTATGGGATTGATACACTTTTGTGAGCAGTTTCATAAAGTCCTCGACTTTCAAGCGAACGTCGGGAAACGTCGGGTCGAACTCTTTGCGAAATTTGATCGTCGTATTGGTCGAAGAAGCACTGATACACAAATCTAAAAGCGCGTAAATATTGACGCTCTCTCCGTACTCTTCAACATTGGCAAACTTTTTGGTAGCACTTTTATACAGCTTGATTCCGATGGACGTTTCATCGTCGTATCCGACCGTAATCGCGTAAAATTTATACGATCCGAACGCGATATCGACGATCGTCGTTTTAAAGCCGTAGGTCATGCTGGCATACGTCTCGGCGATGTCGAAGATTTTTTTATGGTTGACCTCACCAAGAAGGTATTGTGCTTCTTGGTTGAGGGAGAGGATTTTACCGTTGGTATCAAATACGATAAAAGGATTGTAGTCGTGCTCAATCCACGCTTCAGCGAACGTCATTGTTAACTCTCGATATAGTTTTTAAGTTTACGTCCCACTTTCGGGTGTTTGAGCTTTTTGATCGCCGAACTTTCGATCTGACGGACACGTTCACGCGTGACATTGAGCTCTTTTCCGATCTCTTCGAGCGTTCGATCGCTCTCGTCGTGCATTAACCCAAATCGCATACGAATCACCGCTTTTTCACGGTCGTTGAGTTGATCGAGCACTTCATCGATCTGGTCTTTAAGATCGGATTTTAAGATATGATCGATCGGCGCGATGGAGTTTTTATCTTCCACGAAATCGCCGAATTTACCGTCGTCTTCGTTACCGATAGGCGCTTCAAGCGAGATAGGCTCTTTGGTAATTTTAATGACGTTTTTGACTTTATCCGCACTCAAACCGACTTCTTGTGCGATGGTCTCGATGTCGGGCTCTTTTCCCTCTTCTTGAAGGTGTTTACGAATAATTTTATTGATACGGTTGATCGTCTCGATCATGTGGATCGGAATACGAATCGTACGGGCTTGATCGGCAATCGCACGTGAGATCGCTTGTCTGATCCACCATGTCGCGTAGGTCGAAAATTTGTAGCCTTTTTTGTACTCAAATTTATCGACCGCTTTCATCAAACCGATGTTTCCCTCTTGAATCAAGTCCAAAAACGGCAAACCGCGGTTGGTATAACGTTTCGCGATGGAAACGACCAGACGCAAGTTACTTTTTGCCATACGCGTTTTTGACTCGTCGGCGATGCGTTTACCGCGTTTGATTTGCTCTAAAATCTCTTTGAGGGTTTCCGGTTCCAAATCAAAACCTTGTTTGCTGGCTTCTTTGGTTTGGAACAGTTTTTTGATCTCCATGTACGTTGAAACCATCGTCGCTTCGGGTACCATCGTCGTAATATCTTCTTTGTTCAAATCGACGATGTTTTTAAGAAGCTTCATATGGTTTTCTTTGAGTGCGTCGTTAAAAAGCGGCAAACGGTATTCAAGGCGTTTGAGCTCTTTGTCGAATTCAAAATCGCTTTTAAGTGCGGTCTCCATCGACTTTACGAGTTCGTTAATCAGCTTGCTGGTCGGTCCTAAGTCCATCAACGCTTCTTTGAGCAATTTTTTCTTATACGCAAGCCCTAAATCGTAGTTCATACGCTCTTCGGCATCCAACTCTTCTTCGGGCGGCTTAGAGAAACTTTTCAGCCAATCTTTTTTGGCTTTTTCCAAGGCTTTAAAGCTTTCGATTACTTTTTCGGTACGCGTGTTGTCTTTTTTAGAAAACGTACGTTTTTCTTCGCCGTCCTCGTCGTATTCTTCGCCTTCATCATCGCTATCGTCGTCGCTATCGTCGTCGTCTTCAAACGTTTTAAAAAGCTCTTTAACGCGTCGTTCTCGGTTGATTAGGGCTTCTTTATAGTCCAAAATAAAGTCGATGAGGTACGGAACGGAACAAAACGCGTCGATGATAATATCTTCGCCGAATTCGATTTTTTTGCT